>ENA-OOZM01000001-OOZM01000001.1-human-gut-metagenome-genome-assembly--contig:-NODE-1-length-158340-cov-6.639688_pt1 | contig 158340 bp, 134 predicted proteins | sample MGYA00241044_ERZ501404 | MGnify/ENA primary metagenome ERZ501404 (study PRJEB25962, sample SAMEA2042982) | human gut metagenome | biome: human gut; feature: human-associated habitat; material: faeces...
AAGCAGGAAACGGCATTTTCATCTAGATGGTAGTATAAATCATGAAAAGTTTAGGATATAAAAAGAATAATGTCGCTCATATTTTTTACTCAAACGATACAATCTAATTTTTGAAAAAAGGGAAATGAAAAAAACTAATTATGTATACGTTTACGCTTACTTTAAGCAAAAAAAATTTTTCTTGGTATAACTCACATTGTGAGATAAGCTATTTACATTTGTTTTCATATCTATATAATTCAACAATGAGATTTCTAAATCTCATAGTGTGAGGCAAAAATGTGTAGAAAGAGTGATGAGTATTACACCAAGTTATTCGCTGATGTTACCTGTGTGTTTTGGGAACACCAGCCAAGACCATTCGGCAACGGATCATTTGGTAGAGGTGAACCAAAGATAATCCTTTATCTAAACAATCAACCCGAAGGTGCTAATCCCGGTACCTTATCCGAATATTTAAATGTCGGAACAGGAAGAATAGGCAACGCTCTAAAAGACCTTGAAGAAAAAGGTCTTATAGAACGAAGCAAAGAAAGTAAAGATAAAAGAAAGACTGTAGTCGTTCTTACTGAAAAAGGCAAGGAAAAAGCTGCAGGATTTAAGACATTCTTCACTTTGAAGATAAGACAAATGGTCGATGCTTTAGGTGGAGATGACTTCGAGTTGATGTGTAATTTAATTAAAAAGGCATTTATTGCCACAGTTTCGGAGGTAGATAAAAATGCTGAAATTGTATAAGAAATTTAGACCTATGGATTGGGTACTAACATTCCTAATCATCGGTCTAACAATAATACAAGTATGGTGTACTATGTTATTAGTCGATTATGTTCAAGATATTACTAAATCTATCATCTATTTGAATTATCAAAATCAAATATCCTCTATACTTCCTTCTGGAATGAGTATAGGAGATATATCATTTGCACAGATACTTCAAATGATGACACAAAACCCAGGAAGTATGGATTCTTCAAAGCTAACTGCTGGAATGTGGACATCAATCCAGACTGCTACTACAGGTGATATCTGGTTCAATGGTGGAATGATGGTTTTAGTAGCTACTGGTGCAGCTGGATGTCAATTTATCATCGCTATTTTAGCAGCTTATATATCATCCAATTTTGCAACCACACTTCGTACAGAAGTGAATACAAAGATTTCTAACTTCTCTTTGGCTGAAATCAACAAATTCTCAACGGCTTCATTAGTCACACGTGCTACCAACGATGTACAACAAGTTCAAATGGCAAACCTCTTGGTAATGCGTATGATCTTTGCTGCACCAGTAACTGCAATTTGGGCAATTTGTAAAGTCCAAGCTTCAAGCTGGCAATTGACTATAGCTGCTGCTGTTGGAATTATCTTCTTGGTCATTTGCATAATCATATTGATGACATTTGTCATGTCTAAATTTAAAATTATGCAAAAGTTCATCGATAAAGTTAATGCAGTTACCGGTGAGAACTTAACTGGTATACGTGTTGTTCGTGCTTACAACGCTGAAAATTATCAAGAAAGCAAGTTTGAAAAAGCAAATAAAGATTTAACTAAAACTCAACTCTTTACCGGACGTATGCTAGGTTTGATGTCACCTATCATGACCTTAGTCATGAATGGTTTAACATTAGCAGTTTATTGGATCGGTGCTGGATTAATTGCTGGCAATGAAATCGACTATGCAACTGTCCAAGCATTCACTATGTTGTGCACACAAATAGTTATGGCCTTCTTGATGCTCATGATGATGTTCGTCTTGCTTCCTAGAGCAAATGTCTGTGCAAAGAGAATCCAAGAAGTTATAGATACTGAAGTATCAGTCAAAGATCCTGAAGTTGAAAAACCTTTGATAAAAGGCGAAGAAGGTACTATCACCTTTGATCATGTTTCATTCGCTTATCCTGATGCCGAAGCTGATATTCTCCAAGACATCTCTTTCACTGCAAAGAAAGGTCAAACTATAGCCTTCATAGGATCTACAGGATCTGGTAAATCCACGTTGGTAAATTTGGTAACTCGTTTCTACGATGTAACTAAAGGATCAATCACCATCGATGGTGTAGATGTCAGAAACATGAAGCAATCCACATTGAGAGGATTGGTCGGATTTGTTCCTCAAAAAGGGTTGTTGTTCTCCGGAACAATAAAGAGCAACATCAAGTTTGGTAATTCAAATGCATCAGATAAAGATGTCGAACAAGCCTGCAAGATAGCTTGTGCTGACGAATTCATATCAAAGATGGAAAAAGGATACGATTCGCCTATCACTCGTGGTGGAACAAATGTCTCAGGTGGTCAAAGACAAAGACTTTGTATCGCTAGAGCTATTGCTACAAAACCTGAATTCCTCGTCTTCGATGACTCTTTCTCAGCCTTGGATTTCAAGACAGATAAGCAGGTCAGAGATAACCTGGCTAAGTCTCAAAAAGATGTTACTAAATTGATAGTTGCTCAACGTATCGGAACCATTATGGATGCCGATACAATCGTCGTATTAAGCGAAGGTAAAGTTGTAGGTAAAGGAACTCATAAAGAGTTACTTCAAAACTGCCCAATCTATCGTGAGATAGCTTTGTCTCAGCTTTCAGAGGAGGAACTTGGATTATGAATCGCGAAGAAAGAAAAGCAATAAATAATACAAGAAAGCAGCAAAAAGCTGATAAGAAGATGACAAAAGAACAGATGAAGTCAACTATCAAAGGTATTATGAGCAATGGTTCAAAATATATGCCTTGGATTGTTGTGGCTCTCATTTGTATTATCGGAATGGTCATACTTTCAATCTTTGCTCCTAACATCCTATCCGACTTTACCAACTTGATCACAAATTACTCCAATCCTTCAAAGACAACAATAGAAGGATTCAATGGGATAATAATCAATGCTGGAGATTCTAAAGCTTTCATGGAAAACGTAGGAATCTATGGTGGAATCTTAATTGGCTTATATGCAGGAAATGCTGTGTTAGGTTATTGTGCTTCATTCATCATGACTTCTGTCTCTCAATATTATTCTAAAGATTTGAGAACAGCTATGTCTAAAAAGATAAATAGACTTCCTCTTTCTTACTTCGATACACGTCAATATGGAGATATCCTCTCAGTAGTAACTAACGATATCGATCAATTAGGTCAGTCTTTGCAGCAGTCTATCAGTATGATGTTCCAATCAATATTCACTTTGATTGGAGCATTAATTGCTATGTTTGTTACTTCATGGCAAATGGCCATAACAGTTCTTTGCACTTTACCTTTGATGATTGCGTTCATGGCTTTTGCTTTGATATTAGCAAATCCTCAATTCATAAGAAGACAAAAGAAGTTAGGTGAAATTGAAGGTGAAGTCGAAGAGACTTACAATGGTCAATTAGTCATCAAAGCGTTCAACGCTCAAGATAAGACTAATGCCGCATTCGAAAAGAGCAACCACGAATTGAAAAGAACTATGTTCCTAGCAGAAATTTGTGGTGGTACTATGCAGCCTTTCATGTCATTAATTTCATATGTAGCTTATGCTGCTGTGTTTGTTACCGGTGGACTTCTCTTAAATGCTCAAGTTGCCGGATTTACTTACGGTACAATCACTGCATTCATGATTTATATCAATTTATTCCAAAGCCCTCTATCTCAAATAGCACAAGCTTTGAATCAAATGCAGATGGGTGTAGCATCTGGAAACAGAGTATTTGAATTCTTAGGGGCTAAAGAGCAAGAAAATGACTCTAATCTTCCTTCAGTATTTGAAGATAAGAATGGAAAAGAAGTCGTCAAAGGAGCAGTCGAATTCAATCACGTCAACTTCTCTTACGATGATTCCAGAGTCATCATCCCTGATTTCTCAGCCAGCATAAAGCCTGGAATGAAAGTCGCAATAGTCGGACCTACAGGTGCAGGAAAGACAACTTTGGTCAACCTCTTAATGAGATTCTATGAAGTCAATGGGGGAAGCATATCTATAGACGGAATTCCTACAAAAGATATGCAGAGAAAGGAAGTTAGAGATGTCTTTGGAATGGTCTTGCAAGACACTTGGGTTTTTGCAGGAACTCTGCGTGAAAATCTGGTCTACAACACTCCTAACGTTACTGACGAACAAATTCAACAGGCCATTCACGATGCTCACTTGGTCCATTATGTCAGAACCTTGCCAGGAGGACTAGATTACTATATTGAAGACGGAAATACGATTTCCGGTGGTCAGCGTCAGTTGATTACAATCGCCAGAGCTATGATTAAGAATGCTCCATTGTTGATCTTGGATGAAGCTACATCAAACGTCGATACAAGAACAGAAGAAAAAATTGAAGAGTCTATGGATAGATTGACCAAAGGAAGAACATCATTTGTCATCGCACATCGTCTTTCCACAATTAGAAATGCTGATTTGATTCTCGTTATGAAAGATGGAAATATCATCGAACAAGGAACCCATGATTCTTTGATGAATCAAAATGGATTCTACGCTTCCTTGTACAACTCTCAATTCTCGATGGAATAAAGATAGAATAACATTCAAAAAGCTCAGTCACATGACTGAGCTTTTTTTATTTCTTGACCTTTTCTATCGCAGCTAGCATCTTATCTTTGCTAGCTAAGTTTCTAGCAAAAGCAGTGGCTGATCCTATCGCAACACCATAAGCTAAAGCAACACCATAGTCATGTGTTTCTAAATAGCCTTTTAAAAATCCAGCAACCATTGAATCACCAGCCCCGACAGTTGATTTAACATGTCCTATAGGAGCAGATCTCTTATAAATATTACCTGCTTCATCGACTAATAACGCTCCTTGTTTTCCTAAAGAAACAAGGACATTTTTAGCACCCATATCTTGAAGATGTCTAGCACCAGTAATTATTTCTCCATCAGTAAATAAATCATCCACTCCAAGTATCTCGCACATCTCTTCCTTATTCGGCTTTATTAAGAAAGGATGGAATTTCAAAGAGTCTGTCAATAGACTTCCAGTAGAGTCGACTACCGTCATAACATCTCTATCCGATATTCTTTCCAATATTTTTTCATAAGTATTACTAGGAAGAGTCGGGGGGATTTGTCCACTCATGACTAAGATATCACCACTTTCACTCTGCTCAATCTTTTTAAATAGTTTCTCCAAATCATCATCAGTAGCGTTAGGTCCAGAGCCATTGATTGCAGTCTCAACTTTTCCATCGATCTTAACATTGATACGCGTTATTCCAGCGATATGAATAAAATCAGTTTGAAGTCCTTCTTTTGCTAAAAGCTTTTCTACATATTCACCAGTAAACCCAGACAAAAAGCCCAAAGCGATAGATGTATATCCCAATCTCTTCAAAATGATGGAAACATTTATTCCTTTTCCACCAGGTGCAAATGATTCCTTAGTAGTTCTATTAATAGCACCAATAGTCAATTTATCCTTAACTGTTAAGGAATAATCCAAAGCGGGTGACAAAGTCAAAGTTCTAATTGTCATTTTGATTTACCTCCAAAAGAATTAAATCAGTGAATTCTTCTTTAGTATCTATGAAATCAGTGATTACTTTAGCTCCTTTTAAAGGAGCGAAAGTAACTACTGATTTTGTATTAAACTTAGATCCATCTATCAAAAATATCGTTTCCTCAGCCATTTGAATAGCTTTCTTCTTAAAATTAGCTTCAGCATAATCAGGAGTCATGAATCCATAGAATTTATCCACAGCATTAGCTCCCATAAAGGCTTGTTTGAAATGAAATTTTGAAATTTCTTCCTCTGCCATTGGTCCAACTGTAGCATCAGTAGTGATTTTTAAGGCTCCACCAATTAAATAAGTATTAATTCCTTTCTCTGATACAGTTCTAGCGATAGAAAGAGAATTAGTTACAACGGTAATTCTTAAATCGGTAGGTAAATTATTAGCTAATGTCAAAGTGCTAGAACCAGCATCAATATAAATAGTTGAATCAGGCCTGATGAGATTGATTGCTCTCTTAGCTATCAAAAGCTTGTTCTCGGCGTTCATTCTCTCTCTTACCACAAGTTTTTGATCTGCTAAAAAGAAAGCTGCTGTCTTTATACTAGATGCTCCGCCTCTTTCTCTTACCAATAGACCTTCTTTATCCATCTCTACGATGTCACGTCTTACCGTAGATTCAGACATATCCAAATCTTTTGCTATTTCTTCTAAGGAAACATAACCTTTGGATTTAATTAAGGCCAAAAGTCTATCCTTTCTCTCTTTTTTAGTCATTACCTATAAAAGTCTCCGGGTCTAATAATATAAAACAAAATATATAAATAATCATCTTATATTGCATTATTTAAGAAATTAATTTCATATAAAATTTAAAAATTATAATATTATTAGTTTTTTATGAATGTGTAAAATAATGCTCATTTATAAAATTATTCTTATTTTTCTTGATTTGTGAGTGAAAATATATATGTACTTAGGAGGCTTAATATGAAAATACTACATACATCAGATTTACATATAGGTAAATATATAGGAACCTATGATTTAAAAGAAGACACTGAATATGTCTTAAATCAGGTTGTCGATACAGCGATAAGAGAAAGAGTTGAGGTCGTTCTAATTAGCGGTGATGTTTTTGATAGACCTAACCCATCTGAAGAAGCTATCAAAATGTATGTTTCCTTTTTAAAAGAATTATTAGATAAAAATATAAAAGTAATAGCTATATCAGGAAACCATGATTCAGGTATTAGGTTGTCTGCTTACAAAGACATTCTAGGAAAAGGGTACTTTGTAGAAGGTGAATTCAATTCTCCAATGAGGAAGGTTTCATTAAACGATGAATATGGCCCAGTAAATTTCTACATGCTACCATTCTTTACTCCGTTTATTGTTAAAAGCAATCTTAAACTTGAAAAAGGATTGGAAAATTATGATTTAGCTATGGATGAAATCATAAAGAGAGAAAATATAGATACTTCACAAAGAAATATCATCCTAGCTCATCAATTTGTAGCCGGATTTAAATTTGGTGGATCCGAGGAAGATTTTTCTTATAGCAACGGAGATGAGAAAAATGTCGCAGGGGTTGGAATTATTAGTTTGGATAAATTCCAGAATTTTGATTATGTAGCCTTAGGACATATTCATAAGCCTCAAAAAATAAGTAGAGAAACCATTAGGTATTCAGGTTCTTTACTTAAATATAAAACATCCGAAATCGACGGTCCTGATAAATCAGTAGTGATAATAGATTTAAAGGAAAAAGGTAATATAGAAGTCAAACTTGATCCTATCAAGCCTTTGCATCCTTTTGTAAAAATAGAAGGACTACTATCTGAATTAACTAATACTAATCCAAATGAAAATGATTACGTTTATTTGATAGTGGATGATGATAAAACTCCTATTGAAGCTAAAAATAAATTAACTCCTTATTACAAGAGAATAGTGGATATAGAATTTCCAAATGATACATTGCAGCAAAAGATGAATTTAGATACATCTTTAGCTGATAAAAGACCTATAGATTTTATCTGTGAATACTATAGGGAGAAAACAAATAAAGACTTAGATGAAGAGAACAAGAAATTATTAGCGGAAATCTTTATAGAAGCCAACAAAGAAGGAGGACAAAACTAATGAAGCCAATCAAATTAACAATCCAAGCTTTTCAATCATATTTAGATAAAACTGAAATTGATTTCACAAAACTTGGCGATAAAGGATTATTCTTAGTAGATGGTGAAACAGGTGCTGGAAAATCGACAATATTCCAAGCCATTTACTATGCTTTATATAAAGAGTTTCTGAACAGTGGTGGAAAAGGCTGTGTCGACATTGTCGACAAGGATATTAGAAATATTAACGCACCAGATAAAATGAAAACAATAGTAGATTTAATCTTTGAAGAGAAAGGAAAATACTATCACGTCAATAGAACCATAAATAAAAAAGGATCTACTGAATCACATCTCTTCGATGTATTAAGTTTAGATCCATATGAAGAAAAACCTGAGCAATTAGAAAGCGGAGGTAAAGCATTAAACAAAAGAATCAAAGATATCATAGGATTAGATGCAGATCAGTTTGAAAAGACAATCTTAATTCCTCAAGGAAAGTTTGAAGATTTATTAAATCAAGACACAAAGGGGAGAAGAGATATCTATCGCTCATTGTTCGGAACAGATTCCTATAACAAATTTCAAGCAAGATTGAGCGACTTAGCAAATAAAGCTCAGGCTGATTTAAAGAGTGAATCAGCTAAAGTAAATATTCAATATAATAATATTAAAGTCGATGAAGAAGATTTAGATCTTGTAGAAGAGAAAAAATCCATTTTCAATTCACCAGATATAAAGCAAGACGAAGCTTATGCTTTCATAGAAAAAATAACAGATAAGTACAAAAAAGAGTTAAATGAATCTAAATCTCTTATGGATGAAGAACAAAAAGAGCTTCAAATCTTGAGTGGAAATGAACAGAAAGCAAAAGATTATATCAACAATAAAGAAAGGCTAAAAAACATTAAAAATCAAATCGATTCTTTAAATCCAAAATTACAAGTATCTTCAAGAAATCTAACTGAACTAGAAAGCAAAGACAAGGAGATAGAATTAGATAACAAAAACTTAATAGATTTAAGAAATAACTTAGTCGATTTAGATAACCTTGCCTCAAAAGAAAAAGAAAAAAAGAATTATGAATCATCTATTGGTTTTCTAGATAATCAGTCGAATAAAAAACAAAATGAATTAGATATTGTTCTCAAACAATTAGAAGATACAAACAATGAACTCAAGAATTTAACTCCTGATCCTACTAAAGAACTCATTAAAATAGATGAAGAATCAAAGCCTTTGTTCCAAAAAGAAAAAGAATTAGAACAAATTAAAGAAGACATCGCCAAGTTGACAGCAAATAAAGATAATCTAACCAAACTAATCGATAAAGCTAATTTACTTAGACATAAAAAAGAAATCCTTGAGCAAGAAAAGGACAGGATGATCAAAGTTAGATTTGACAATTATGCCGGATATTTAGCTGAAGAACTAAAAGAGAATTACCCATGCCCTGTCTGTGGTTCTATTTCTCATCCAAACCCAACTAGATTATCCACAAATAATGTTTCTGATGAGGAGATGAAGAAAATAGAAGATGAATACAATACAAAAGCAAATGAATCATCATACGCAGATTCTAAAGTAGATTCGGAACAAAAACAAATCATGGAACTGACTGAAACTATCAGTTCAAAATTAAAGAAATATGACTTCGAATTCAAATCCATCGATTTATCATATCAAAAAGTAAATGATGAATTATCCAAAGAAATAGAAGATTTCAAATCTAGAAAAATGAGCTTATTAAGCATGCAATGCTATAAGACTTCTTTGGAAACAAATAGGGACGCTTCGAATATTAAGAAAGACAAATTAACTTCAGAAATAAGTAAAATAGAATCAGATTTAGCTAGTTCTAAAGCTCATATTTTAGAGAATATTAAATATATCGAGGAACTCAAAAATAAAATAGGAAACAAGTCTAGAGAAGATGTAGAGAAGAACATTGTTTATCTAAAAAACAAGATTAGCGATTATAAAGTCTTATTAAGCAAGACTAGAAATGATGTTAATCAAATCACTACTGAAATAACAAGTTTAAAAGGACAAGAAAAAATATTATCTAATTCAATCTCCGAATATGAAAGTCAATTGAACTTATCTCTTGAAGAAATAATTTCAAAGAAAAATCAAATTCAAAATGACTTCAATATAAATAATAGTAAGTATTCTAAATATTCAAGCTTCTATTCGACTAATGAATCGATCTTATCTCAGTTAAAATCTGAATTTCCAATTATTGAAAAGCTTCAAAAACAAGCTACCAATTTAAATCATCTTAATTTAGTATTCGGTGGTGGTAATTGCGATGGAGTTAAAGAAACAATAGAAGTTTATGTTCAAGGTAAACAATTGGAAAGAGTCCTACACTTCGCTAATAAGAGATTATTAGAAATGACAAACAATCATTTCTCAATGGTAAAAGCTAATGCTGGAGAATATGGTGCAAAAGCATTGTCTGGACTTGAAATCAACATAAGGGATAATCAAAATTTAGCGCCGGATGGAAAGACTAGGAAATCCATCACTTTATCAGGAGGTGAGAGTTTCAAAGCTGCATTATCCTTAGCTTTAGGATTAAGAGATACTGTCGCTTTAACTAAAGAAGGAATCAATATAGATTGTATGTATATCGATGAAGGATTTGGAACATTGGATAAAAACAGTCTCGATGACATCATGAGTGTCTTATCAAATCAAACTGTCGAGCAAGGAAACTGCTTGGTAGGAATAATAAGTCATGTAGATTTACTTCAAACTAGAATCAAAAAGAAAATCGAAGTATCTAAAGATTCAAGCGGTAACTCACACGCAGTAATCAAGATAGAAGAATAAAACACTTTAACTTCATAAATTAAGAATGGAAAATAAAATAGTGTCTGGAGAAGACACTATTTTTACTTCAATTATTTTATTTTGCTAATTTAACTATTGATAATTTTCAGCGGTTAAATTTTCTATAGCTCCTCCATAACCATCAAAGTAAGTTAATGCGATAGTCTTTAAATTTGCAGAAATCACGCCACTTCCATAATTACGAGTAAGCTTATAATACCCACCACTGACAGTACAATTTAAATTACTCAAAATTAATTTATAAGTTCCATCAGTATTTGCTTCTATATCCCAATTAAAAGTATAGGTATTGTCCCTATAGAATTCCATCAATCCTGTTCCACTAGCATTCAATGTTAATGTATCACCAGACCTATGTGAATAAGGTCCGTAACCTACAATATTTGCCTTAATAGTAGAAAGATCAGCTACAGGTTTTTCCTTGACTGTAAATTCAACAACTTTAGATAAAGTATCATTATCTTTAGCCTTAGCTTGAACTTTAATAGTTCCAGCTTTCTTACCTACCAAAGTATAAGAACCATCAGAATTTAATCTTAAAGTAGCAACATCGGATCCTTCTTTCACTTCGATTGTATATTCTTTAGTATTTGCATCATCGGGATTGACTTGAACAGTCAAATTCAAAGTATCACCGACATATAATTCTTTAGTCGTATTAGTGATACTAATACTAGTGACAGGATGAGATAGAACTGTAATATCGGTTGTTGCAGATGCACCATTCTCATAAGTCATGGTAATGGTTGCTGTTCCAGCACCTTTGACCATGAGTTTCTTCGAAATTGTTGATACACTAATAACATTAGGATCTGAAGATTGATATGTAAAAGACTCATCTAAATATTTGTTTGGAGTAGTTATAGTTGTCTTCAAATCAAATGCAACTCCATCGTTGTAATTCAAATCTATTTGATTGTTATCACCTATAGATTGAATGGTGAATGCTTTAATCTTATAGTCATCTTTATCCAACTTATTTTCATCACTATCGACTCTAGTCCCATAATTCAAAGTAGCATCATCTACAGCTGTTTGATAAGGAGTAGCATCAGTCTTCAACGCATGAGCAGTGAAATCATATCCATTGCTGTTATAAACTTTTTGATCAAACTTGAAAGAGACCAATTTATCTCCACTAAGCCCTATTTCAAACGAGATTTCATTGTAATATGAAGTATCACCTTCAAACTTAGATTCAATCTTATAAACAAAGTTGTTATCCAAATTATCAATTTTATTAACTATAGCTTTCTCTTTAGAGTTATCGTTAGACAATCCTTTACTGGAAGTTTCAGTCAAATAATTCAATGCATATTGGCTTATTCCATAAACGGATGAGCCGGAATAATCAGTATCTTCACTAATCATAGAAATAGCATTATTTGCTTGATCCTGCTTCAAAACATCAGAAAAACCATTTCCAACACTCTTTTTAGTTTCTTTTACTTTATTATTTGCTTCTGTTTGACTGGTTGTATCGATGATATTATGTAAATAATTCTTTGATTCGGAATTAGCTTGAATAAAGGTTAAATCGTCTACATATTCACCTTCACTAGAAGTGATTCTCTTTTGAATTGAATCAGTGTATACAGTCCAATCATATTGTTTTTCTTCAGTTGTTAAATCGAGCTTCTTGTGTTTCCATGATCCACCATTTGAATTAGTTTTTTCTTTGATCAAAGCTGTTTCCAATACAGTTTTAATCTCATCAAACTCCACACTTTCGATTGGCTTTTTCACATCAAAGTTAATAGTCTTTTCAATCGATCCTGCTTTTGCTGTCAAAGAAGCATGGCCTTCTTTAATAGCCGTTACTTTCTTACCTTCAATCGATAATAAATCAACAGTAGTGGTAGTCAATTCATAAGATTTATCTGTAGCATCTTCAGGTAAAACTGATACAGTGAAATCGACTTCATCACCTACATAAACACTACTTGCATTTAGAGCAATGTTTATTCCAGTAACTGCCACAGGGACTAAGACATCAAAAGAATCGGTTTTATCGCCATCTTCAGTTTTAACTGTGATGGTAGCAGTTCCGGATGCATTAGCTGTAAGTTTACCTGTAGATCTATCTACACTAACTACGTCTGGTTTTGATGATGAAAATGAAACTTTTTTATTAGTTGCATTAGCAGGTAGGACTTCATATGCTATCTCGTAATCATCACCTAAATTTAATGTACTAATTTTATTAGTGATAGATACAGATTCAACATTTACAACCTCTGGCTCTTTAGTTGAGTTGTCCGTGATACTGGAAGGGGTATAAGTAGGCTTTCCTGTATTAGATGTGTTATTTTAAGCACATGATCCTAAAACAGAAACAATAGACAACAGCAATAAAATTTTTGTTTTTTTCATTTTGTTTTCCTTTCTTTAATAAATTTGACTGAAATCACTTGGGTTATACAATGTCCCGTCAAACTCTTGTATATCCTCATATTTAAAACTTAATTCAGTAACCGTATGAACACTTTGAGTAACAACAGTTACTTGTTTAGATTCATAAGAATTCTTAACTTTTGATATGACATTACCATTAAAAACAAATTCCCACTCAGCTTTAGTTGAAATATACGATGATTTACTTTCTGGATTGTATTGTATTGCCTCATAGCTGAGATAAATAGTTTCATTCTCTTTGAATACTATATTTACCTCAGTATTATTTCCTTCAAAACCAATAAGTCCATCTAAATCATTAAGAATTGAATCGATAAACTGAAATGTAAGACTTGAATCGTCACCTTTATAATCTGTCGAATCTTTTATTTTACCGGAGTCTCCATTATAATTATATAAGTGGTAGATCTTAGAAGAATCATGATACATTTGCATATCATATTCCTCTGATTTTCCTTCATCATTTTCAATTTTTCCACTTCTAACTATTAATGGTGAAGATGTAATCGAATATCTAGTCGCTTCAAATGTGTCTTTAGAATATAATTCTATTCCACCATTGGAAATCGATGTTAATTTTTCAGTATATCCAGTTTCATAAGATATTATTTTATCCTTATATGGATTTAAATAATTGGTTAGATAATCAATTTTATCTTCTAAGCTCAATTCATCAAAATTAGTACTAGATGGCTTAGTGGATGGTTGAGTAGGAGATGATGGAGCTGTAGGAATCGTAGACGAATTAGATGTTCCATCTCCACAGCTAGAAAGAATACCAATTCCGGCTATCAAAATATAAAATGCTTTCTTCATAAATTATACCTTTAAAACAAAATAATGCATATCATAATACTTGGGTCTTTCGACATAAAGGTTCTTGTCTGCAGTCACAATAAACGATTTGGAATATCCGAAGTTACCCTCAATATCTTCGTATTCATCATTACCATCAGGAACACAATCATATAATGATATATATCCGGCTTTTGTGGATTCCCAATTGAACTTGGTAACCCCACTAATTCCCGTTCCTGATATTGTTCCAGACTTAGTTGCTGAATTAAATGTAATGACATTCGTATAGCCATAAGAAGATACATATTCAAATGTCTTACCCATGAAATAGGTTGATATTTCGCTGGGAATCATAGGTGTATAAGCTTTTAAAGTTACTTCTTTTTTAACTTCTGGATTGCGTACAGAGGCAATTGTTAAAGTTATACTTCCTTCCTTCAAAGGAGTTAAGACATAGACACCATCAGCATTCTTCTCGGCTTTAATAATAGAAGGATCAGATGAAGTAATAGTTACTTCTTGATCAGCTGATGAAGGATTGACTGAAACTTTGCTTTTATCTAATGTATAAGTCTTTCCTATAATCAGCTCATTTATATAAGAGTCTTCTTTAGTTGGTGATTGATCAGAGCTTTTAATTTCCGAAAACTTAATAGATTCAGCATCATCGTATTTAGATATTGTAATTGTTACTGAAATATCTTTAGAATCCCAGACTCCCGATTCATTCTTATAATTGCATTCATAGGTCAAAGTAATAGTCTGTCCTTTTGCATTCTTTAAGTTAAATCCATTTCCAGCAGAATTAACAGTTGCATAAGATGTATTAGAAGATGACTTAGGAATTAAATATGAGAAATCAGCATCTAATGCTGTAGCTGGTGAATAAGTCTTAGGCTTAGCATAAATTTCAGTTGTAGAAGCGGGAATTTGGTCTTTATTCAATGCAGTTGGTTGATTTGTGTTTTTATCGAACACATCTATATCTGTGACATCATTGATAAAATAATTGTTAACATCTATGACCTCAGTAGATGGAGCTTGTTTTTCACCATATGTTATCGTCCCTTCATTGATATCATTCTTAATATAAGCTAAGCTCGAATCACCGCTAGTGTCCCCTTCTACTACTTTATATGATGTTTTAAATGAAGTCATGTTCTCATCATTATTGACAATAAACAAAACATCTATATCGACTACAGTTCCAGTGCTGACATCAACATCGCTATTATCATATCTATATTCAGTTGAGAAACTATAAGTAGTATTACCATCCTTATCATCGTAATATTCAAAAGATAAACTTGAAATATTCAAGGATTCATTGTTGACGATGTTTTCATCGATGAACTTATACACCGAATTTACGGCATTAGAAGTTACATAAGTATCTAAGTTCTTTTCCAAAATGTACTGACCTGTAGCAAGACCTAAGTCCGTAGCTTCGTTAGTGTTCTTAACCACAGCCAATCTTCCTAAGGCATCTGAGAATCCACTTGTGTAGAATGAATCATTTTCATATGATTCAACCATATATAAGAAATTGAGTTCTTTGATTGAATCTTCAATTTTCACCTTCTCTTTTTGTGATTTTGCTCTATATTTGAATGTGTCTTCTTTGCTTACTTCACTTGTTGAATTTTTAGCCTCGACAACAGTTCCAGTTCCATAAGATGTTTTATCGTTATAAATATCTAAAGAAATAGACTTTACTTTAGATGAATAACTATTGACTGATGTTGTTTTGACATCTTCATGTGATGCTAAATACTCTCTAGAAGCCAAGTCATAAACATAGTTATAAGCATCAGAAATGCTCATATTCTTCTTTTCAGGCTTTTCAGACGTAGGCTTAGTGGTTTGCGAACTATTGTTTGATGGGGTACTGGGGGTCGTTGGAGTCGTAGAATTAGATGACGGATTTGCACCACAAGAAGCTAAAGTAGTAACAACAGCTAACAAAGATAGAATTTTAATTTTTTTCATATTGATTAATCCTCCTGTATTTTAGTTATGATGATCGACTTTTTGAAATCATAGTCTTTAGTATTTACTGTTACAGTGAATGGAACTCCTTCCTTAGATAATACAATTGTTCCTGAAGTCGAATCATTACTGACCTCACTATAACCAGCATCTTTAAGCTTTTTAATAAACTCTGTATAGAAACTTGCCTTCTCTTCATCACTGATCGAAGAGAAATCAGTTCCTATATAAGCTCTTACCGTTATAGTTCCGTTAGTGCTATCTAAATCAGGATTCCAATTAGTAGTAAGCCAGTCTTTATATACATAAGGGAAGACAGAATCTAAATCGAAGCCCTCGCCGAACAACACTTTAGCTTGAGCATCGATAACAGCCGTTTCTTCAGACCAAGTTGTGGGTTTCACATAATCAAGGCCATCCAAAGCCGCTTTGATTTTATCGTCAACTTTAATTTGATCGCCATATTTATAAGTATACTTGACTGAAATAGGATAATAGACTCCATTAACCGGATTCACAATATAAGATAAATATTGCATTGTCGAAAGTCTTCCTTCACTATCTAACTTCATAGTGATTCCAGTTCCTTCATATCCATTAGCAGTCTGACTTTCACCGACGAACATATAATCTAATGGATTGTCCAACGCTATGTCTCTATCTCTTATAGTATCTCCATCTATAGAGAAACAATTTGGCGAGATATGAAAGGATGTAACATCACTGAGGTGTCCACTAACACTAGGAGATTCAACTCTAGCCGTACCCTTGGAGTCCGTGACATACCTATAAAGCCTATTATCTCTCTCAAAGAATCCACTTCCAGACAAATCATTATTGCTATGATAGTAATAAATTCCTTCATAATTGCTATGATAGTAATAAATTCCTTCATAGCTCAAAGACATGTTTAAATCAGATGAATGTTCAGTGACATCGATTGAGAAGTTAGTTGTTGGATTAGAAAAGAAATCAAACGCATTCTTAATCTTAGCTGTATCAGCTCCATCTGTTCCTTGATCAGCATAAACAGTAGGCTTCACTATTTCACTAGGATTTGATGAAATATCGATATCATATACGACAACTTCTTCTTTTCCATTGGAATAGAAATCCGAAGAAACAGTCGTGGCTACAATTCCTGTTATAGTTCCCTGACTATCAGTTTTAAATTCTAAGTATGCTAAATCAGTCAAAGGTGAGAATTGGGTAACACTTTGGAAAAGTGTACTCGCTGAGGCACCGACATAAACTAAAGAACCATCATCGTTCTTCCTAATGTTATCTTTTTCAGTATCGATTACGCTATATGCTAACGATTTGACGATATCAGACCATTTGTTATCCGTCTCCGCTTTTTGAACCTCATTATTGTGATCGACATAAGTTCTTTCAGCAACACTGTCTTTACGTGATCCATCCTCTGCATATATAGCTTTCTTCTCATAATAGTTTTCTCTGTCAAATCCACTATAACTTTGTTTGACATCAAATTGATCATCATCGTACTGAAGAGAATAATTACCGATGATAGTTTCACTACCATTAGATAAATACTTCAAAGTTGCTGTAGTCTTTGATTCGAATGTTGTATTCATCAATAAAGAAAAAATTGAATCATCTATTTTTTGAGATGGAATCTCATATGAATTTACAAATTCATCAACTTTATCTAATGAAACGGATCCTATACCACTAATGGTTCCTGTTCTTAGATTTTCTGATATGTTGCTGGCATGAGGTTCAGGCAATCCTAATATAAAAGTTATCTCATCTTCATTAGGAATTATAGTTACTGAATTAAAATAAGAATAATAACTACCCCACCCAGATAAACCACATAGTGTGTGAATAATAGATGAGTTAGTAGTTACAAAATCACCATTATCAAATGTGAAATCAGATTCAGAATAATCGTCATTTGTCAAATATTTAACATAAGTAGAATTAACTAAGGTAGTAGTATTACTTTCGGATTGAGCTAATCCTAATTTCACGCTACCATCGTTATTTAGTTCGTATAAAAATGGCTTCTTATTATTTCCATCTTTTATTAGTGCATATCCAGCACCTTCAGCGTCAAAGTATACATAATCATTAGCAAAATAATCAGTATATTCCTTGTTATCTGATAGATAAGAAACCGCAAATTTCTCACCACCCGCTAACTTCTTAAATGTATCGGCTATCCATTTAGCATCGATATCATCATCTTTTTTAGATGAATCCGTCGGTTTAACAGAAGGAGTTGATGGGGTAGAAGAAGGAACACTAGGCTTTTCTGTTGGTGATGTTATACTTTCACCACAGGAAGTTAGTAATAATCCTAATATACTCAACGAAATTATCTTAGGTTTAATGTTTTTCATATAATTCTCCCTTTAGCAAGCTAAAATAAACTTAGCCTTAAAAATATTTTAAAATATTAAGCTTAAATTCTATATAATTTAGCTCTAACCAAATTTATTATATGGTTTCTTTATTGGTTTAGATATAATCTAATAAATAATCTTATTTTGAAAATAAAATTAATTCAGTCGGAGGAACTGGGATGATAAACAAAAATGTAATGGTCCAAGCAACTGATCTTTGCAAATATTTCGGATCTGGTGGAACTTTAGTCAAAGCTATAGACAAAATAAGTTTTTCTATCGATAAAGGTTCCTTTACAATCATATTAGGACCCAGCGGTGCTGGTAAAACTACACTATTAAACTTGTTAGGTGGAATGGATAGTGCTACAGACGGAAATCTAGTGGTAGATGGCGAAGACTTAGTTGGAATGAAAAATAAAGAATTGACTTTGTATAGAAGAAACAAAGTCGGGTTTGTTTTTCAATTCTATAACTTGATGCCTAATCTCACCGCATTAGAGAATGTAGAGCTAGCATCTGAAATTTGTAAGGATGCTTATGATCCTATGGAAATCTTAGAAAAAGTCGGGCTGGAAGAAAGAGCTAGTGCATTCCCTACAACATTGTCTGGTGGCGAACAACAAAGAGTATCTATTGCCAGAGCAATAGCTAAGAACCCACAAATCCTCCTTTGCGACGAGCCTACCGGTGCTTTAGATTATAAGACAGGAAAAGAGATTCTAAGATTGCTTCACGATATGTCCAAAAAGGAAGGAAAAACTGTAATCTTAGTAACGCATAACTCAGCGTTGAAAGATATGGGAGACAAAGTTATCAAAGTAAAAAACGGAAAGATTGAAAGTGAAATCAAAATCTGCAATCCTAAGCCTATCGAAGAAATAGAGTGGTAAAAAATATGAGAAGAACTTACTGGAAATCATTATGGAGAGGTATATGGCATAACCTAGGAAGATTCCTAGCTGTTTTTGGCATTATATTAATCTCAACACTTTTGATTTCTGGCTTAGGGACCTTGGAATCGACAGTCAAAGCTTCTTTCAATCAAGAGATGATTAAAAATAAATTTCCAGATATCATCTTAAAATCAAAAGTGGCTATGGGATTTACAACAGAAGAAAAAAACATGTTGTTGAATCAACCAGATATAGATGAATCTAGGATGGAAGAAATCTATTTCTATGATACGACTATAAATAATACTGAGACTAGAATTATCTATAGAGATTATCAAAATATGAAAATAAATCCCATCAGTATTGTCGAAGGAAATTTACCCACTTCAGATACTGAAGTTGCAGTCGAACAATTGCCAGACAATTCTCAAAGAAAAATTGGAGACACATTCGAAGTTACTTCGACTATTCCTATCATTGGGACTGAAAGAACAACAACATTCACTGTAGTTGGAATAGTCCATAATCCAATGAATAATTCAATTGAGAAAGACAAGAGTCAAACAACTCAAAAAGATGTTCATGATATTTTCTACATGAATAACAAAAAAGCTATGAGTTATATATCAGGAGATACGTTGTTCATAGGTCCTGATATCTATATTCAATTGAGTCACGATGACGATATAGATTATTTCTCTAACGACTATGTGAATAAAGTAGTTAAAAGAAAGAATCAATTAATCACTATGTTGACTGAAGAAAGAGCCGCTGGACTGACTGTTGAAGAGAGCGTAAGTTATCAATATTTAAATTCGACGATAGATAAAGTACAGTCGATCTGTACTATATTCCCAGCATTCTTCATAGTTGTAGCAGCTTTAGTTTCTTCTATAACAATAGAAAGATTAATAAATGAAGAGAGAGGATTATGTGCTTGTTTTAAGACTTTAGGTTATTCGAATCATTCGATTAGATTTAGATATGTTTTCTTCTCTTTATTAAGTTCTTTAAACGGAGCAATAATAGGATCAATCGGTGGCTTATTCGGTCTACCTTCAATCCTCTATCCTACATTCAAATCCATCGTGATAAATCTTCCTAAAATGAAAACTGATTTTAATCCATCTGGAGCTCTGTTAGGATCTGGAATTATCGTATTAGTTATACTGATAATTACATTAGTAAAAATAAATAAAGATATAAATGAAACACCGGCTGATTCCTTGAGGCCAAAATCACCTGTCATAGGTAAAAAGATACTTATAGAAAGAATAGATTTCTTTTGGAAACCATTACCTTTTAGATACAAAGCAACTCTTAGAAATATATTTAGATTTAAGTCCAAAACTATAACGATGAATCTATCTGTGATGTGTTCTATAGCATTGGTTATGGCTGGGTTTGGATTATTAGATTTAGCATCCAATTGGGAGAATACATCAGCGATAATGGAAACATTTAAATCAGTTGCTTCATTCATCATAATCTTTGCTGTAGTACTAGCTATATTAGTTATTTATAACTTAGTAAATATCAACGTTTCAGAAAGAGTAAGGGAGATATCTACACTAGAAGTATTAGGATATAAACCAAAAGAAGTCTACACCTATGTGTTTAGAGAAATAATAATTATGGGTGTGACCGGTGAAGTATTAGGCATTCCTTTAGGAGTATTACTATTATATATAATCACATCATATCTAGATTTTGGATCTATCTCAGTAGTTACTGCCGGAACATATATCTATAGCTTATTATTAGGCTTTGCCACTTTGATAATCGTCTGTGCTTTGATGATTCCAAAGATAAAAAAGATAGATATGATCACATCATTGAAAACACTCGAATAACTTGAGCACTAAGACATTGATTTTTTAAAATCCAATCAAACATTCATAAAATAATCTTATTAAGATCCAAGACTATTATCTTTATTATTTCTTGAAGTCTTCTTCTAATTGTTTAGATACATTTTCAAATGTTACAAAATCACATTTGCCTTTAACTTTGTTCAAAGCTTCTTCATCTCTTATAGTCCAAGTATTTACTATTCCGCCTTTTTTTCTGTATTTGATAATCTTTTTATCATCCAGCAAAGAATCTTCGATATCCAAATATTCAAAGACTTTTCCAAAAATAATCATGTCTTTTCTCTCTTTGCAAACTAAGAAACCTCTGGTAAATTTCTTCCCATCACAAAGAGCTAAAGCTCTAGGATCAAAAGAGATCAATGTCACTTTAGATGTGTCTTTGACCTGTGATAAGAAATCCATCAATCTCTTAGCAATATTAACCCAATTATCTTTATAAACTTTAAGTTCGATAACAATAGTTTCTCTTTCTTTATTTAAATCGAAAACTTCTTGAAGTGTAGGAATGTCTTCTCCATCAAGTAATTTATAATTTTCTCTTAAAGTCTTACTATCTAATTCTTCTATTATTCCTTCTTTTCCTGTGACTCTCTTCAAATCGGAATCATGACATACGACTAATTGATTATCAGTAGTTAAGTGAATATCTAATTCAAAACAAAAATCATGATCTATTGCATTTTTAAAAGCACTCAAACTATTTTCAAATCTCTTATCATCATGCAGTCCTCTGTGTGCAACACCTTTAAATATATTTGGATTAAAAGAATCTCTTTTTTTCATTCCCATAATATAAAGCCTCTAGATACATTTATTAATATACTTACTTTTAGAAAAGCTATTCAAAATTACCACTTATCCGATTTTTGATAGTGCTTGCATAAATCTCTTCATTTATTTTCACAATTTTATATTCTTATATTGGAAAGAAGATAAGAATGACGGATTAATAATCTATTCTGATAATTAAACTATTTATGTTGATTACAATACTTATTCAGCTTAATTTTATTTTTTATAAAGCTGATAACCTTACATATAAATTCACTGCTAAAGATTCATCATATAACATAAAGCTGAATAAAGATTATGTCGAATCATTCAAAATTAAACTTGATGGAAAAAAGATAGCTTCAAACTATTGTTCATTAGAAGAAAAAGAAGGATATAGACTTAACATAGATAATCAAAATTATTATTTAGTAAAAACAAATGAATTTGATTGGGCTAATTACCAAGACTCTAATTTTGAATAAATCATATTCCAAACCCAATTTTAAAGGACAAATTATTATTTTCTTTGCTATATACTAAACTCATAAGGAGTTAAAAATAATGAGAATTCGTCCATTGTCAAAAGATGCATCACAAGTCAATTTTTCAAACTCGATATTAAAACATTTCAACGCAGAAACATTTCACGATTCATATAAACCTTTAGACGAAATATTAGAAAAGAACAAAGGAAGAAAGATAGTTCTTTTCTTGTTCGATGGATTTGGAAAACAAATTCAAGAAGCGACTAAAGACTGCTGTCCATTCATTTATTCACACGGCTTATTAGATTTAAATACAGTCTATCCACCTACTACTGTAGCAGCTACAACAGCTGTTTTATCTGGAAAATATCCAGTTGAAACAGGATGGTTAGGCTGGACTTTATATAACCCTGATACTAATGAGCATGTCGATACGTTCTTTGGAAAAAACCACGGATTAAATACAGCTGCCAATTTTGTTCCTTCCAGAGATTTACCATATCAAAGTATCTTTGAATTGATTGACAAAGCTCAAGGTTCTCATTGCACTGATAGAATCGACGGATTCAATTTCAACACTCCAAAAGGACATCCCGATATTCATGGATTCATGTCAAAACTTCAAGAAGATATCAACGATTCTTCTTTAAAGTTCATCTATGCCTATTGGACTGATCCTGACCACACATTACATAACTATGGGGTAGATTCAGAAGCAGTAAGACACTCCGTAAAAGAAATTGATAAATGTGTAAAAAGAATTGTAGAGGCAAATAAAGATGTCTTGTTCTTATCGATAGCTGATCACGGACACATAATCTGCCAATGGGTAGATATAAGAAATTATCCTGATTTTATGGATACTTTAATTGATGGAAGAGTCGGGCTTGAAGCTAGATTTGCTTCTTTTAGAGTAAAAAAAGGAAGAGAACAAGATTTCATTAAAGCATATAACAAATATTTCTCAAACGATTTTGCTCTTTATACAAAAGAAGAAATCCTCAAAGAACATGTTTTTGGATATGCCGAACCTAATGAAATAACTAATAAACTAATAGGAGATTATTATTTGATTGGAACATCTAATAAAGCATTAGGGGATTTATATTCTCCATATGATATGTTATCTCATCACGCTGGATCATTACCTATCGAAACTGATTTAAAAATCGGTGTTTATAATTCGAAATAGATTATAACCAAATAAGAAATATATCTCGGTGTTTACCACCGAGATTTTATTTTTTATAATCTTCAGTTAATCTTGTATGATATTTAAAGTTGGGAGGATTTATTATGCTAAAAGATTTAAACAAATTGCGTGATTTAATCACTGAATACAGGACAATAGATCCTCGGGACGATAATTCTTGGAATAAGAACCATGCTGAAAGACTAGCGATATTATCAGAGAATCTTCAAGATACAATTGAATTTCTAGATACATGTAATAGATCCGAATTCAGAGGTGTTATGGATTTGTTCGAGGACCTATCTAAGCATTTCCAATCAAAAGAATTTATCGATGCTATCGAAAGATGCGATACCAGATTTTCAAACTTCAACGCAAATCAATATGTTACATTAGCTAAAGCTGCATATAAAGAACATAAATCTAGTTCCTTTGAAAAGGGAAAATTAGATGAATTGATCAGAAAATCAAAAGGTTTCTATCTTGAAGGCGATAATGAAGCTTGGAATAAAAACTTAGATGAAATAATAGAAATCTTGTCTAAAGATTTAAAAGAAACAATAAAATTCTTAGATCAATGTTCTTTAGAGGAATTTGAAGCTGTTCATATCGCATTCCCAGATATTAATGATAAGTTTCATTCCAAAGAATTTCTTGAATGTATAGAAAAAAACGATTTGAGGTACCCTCAAATCGATGCCTCGATGGATAGAAAACTAGCTACAGATTTAATGACTAAAAATAAGAAGTAATTATTTAGGTCTTAAGAATTCATTTAATCTTAGCAATATAAATTCTATAAATCCATAAGAGCTAGATTTAACAACTCCCTTTTTAATAAGTCTATCTCTATATACACTGAAATTATTAGTATCAAGTCCAACAATAGTTGAAAATGGGTTGTTCATAAATAACCTCCTTATTTTCATATTTTGGAACTTGTTAGACTTAAAAAGCTAAGCTTCTCAGCTTAGCTAAACAGTCTTACTTAACTTCAATAGTCTTTGTTGATTCTAAGCCTAGTCCAGATGCTTTAATCACAATGTTAGAGTCACCATTAGGCTTAATTACAGCCATAGTTACACCATAATTAGTCTTGCTAGTATCATTATGGTATCCTTCCTTGCAGTAAGGATTTGCACTACCAAAGGAAATCAATTTTCCACCTTCAATTTCAACTTTGATCTCACCTTCATTTAAAGGTTTGATTTCCCCATTTGTATCAGTGAATGAAAGACGAACAAATGCCAATTCATCCTTTGAGATTTCATTTAATTCAGGTTTAATAGTCAAAGCATTTTCTTTGGAGGCGGACTTCAATATGACTTCACCTAATTTATTCCCATCAGAATCTAAACTGACTGCTTTCAACTCTCCAGGTTGATATTTGACTTTAAAGATGTTTCTACCATTTTTCTTAGTTTTTGCTTGCTTAATCTTCTTTTGATTTAAGAAAAGTTGAACAGTTTCACCAATAGAATATACTTCTACTCTACAAATCTTTTCTTCCTCGCCTTCAAATGACCAAGAATGAAGAGCCATAGACATCTTCCAACTAGAAACACTATGTTTCATCTTTAAATATTTGTGAGGAACTACACCGATTTCAATAGGAGTTTTTTCTAATGCTACTTTTGTATATAGGGCTTCACAAGTCTCATCTCCAATAAAGTCGACTCTTCCAGATCCGGCTGTCATCCAACCACAGCTTCCATCCATAATTCCATCACAGTGATCTTTAGGTACCCAGCTTCCAACACCGACCTCGCCTAAATAATCCATTCCAGCCCAAACGAAATCACCGACAATTCTAGGATTCTCTTTTGCCATCTTATAGAATTCACGTTCATCGGCACAGAATGTTTCTGATCCAACAATGATTCTATTTGGATATTTCTTCAAGTCATGCTTATAACGAGCAATTCCGTAGTTATATCCAGCCATATCCATTACTGCAAAAGCATCCTTGGTAGCTTTATCACAACCATGGAGTCTAGCTCCTGCTCTTAAAAATCTCCCACCGAAGAAATTAACAACATTGTTGAAGAATTCACTTCCAACTGCTTTCTTTTTCTTCTTGTTTTTCTTTTCTTCTTGCTCAGCTTTCTTATCGTTATAGAATCCAAATCCGAGTCTAGCCATGTAGTTGAATAAAATATTAACACCGGCTGTGACATAACGAGTCGAGTCTAAACTATGTAACTCGTCAGTCAACATCTTGGCATATTCAACGCCCTTCTTCTTTGCTGTTTCACTAACTTCATTTCCGATAGAATAAATCATTACTGAAGGGTGGTTATAGTCCTTCTCAACCATATCCTTAAGATCTTCCTTCCACCAATCTTTTAGATAAGATACATAGTCATGTCTTGTTTTATGGATGTACCAACAATCGACATATTCATCCATAACGATCATTCCAAGCTTATCACAGGCATCGAGGAAATCTTTAGGGCAAGGATTATGAGCACATCTAATAGCATTGTATCCAACATCTTTTAAAATACGAACTCTTCTTTCTTCAACAAATGGATTTGTAATACAACCAATTAATTGATTATCGCTATGTACACAGCAACCGCTCATTATTGTTCTTATCCCATTCAAGAAGAATCCATTTCCATCCAATTTGATTTGACGAATTCCAAACTTAATATCTTGTGAATCTGTTTCAGTCTCTATATGGGCAGTATACAAATATGGATTATCTAAATCCCATAACTTTGAATTGGTTACTTCAAATTCCAATTCGCCGTTGCCATTGTTTAAATCTATATTAGATTCAGCTTTTATATCAGATCCATCCAATATTTGAACCTTTGCTTTTTCGCAACCATTAGTTTTAATTTCTACTTTAATTTTTCTAGATTCATAATCTAAAGTCGTGATTCTTATTCCGTTAATAAGAATATGTTTCTTAGGTAAAACATATAACCAAACAGGTCTTATCAATCCACAGCCAGAGTACCAACGTTGATTAGGTTGATCACTGTTATAAGCAATAACTTTCAAAACATTCTTTCCTAACTTAACTTTATCAGTTAAATCGACATAAAAATTAGTATATCCATAGGGCCTTGAAGCAATCTTCTCATCATTCAAGTACACTTCAGCATTATGGTATACGGATTCGAACTCTAAAATCAAATCATGATCATTAATTTGATCTTCAGTCAATTCAAATCCTTTAATGAATGAATAGTCATGGCAATCCACCCAACAACAATTCTTACCACTAGGTGCATCTGGTTTTCTTTCTTCATAAAACATAGCATCATAAGGAACATCGACAACCTTTGTATCTTCAGGATTGTCTAATCTAGTTACTACCCATTTTTTGTTGAAATCAATCTTTTCCATTTTTTAATCCTCTATCAAGAAGCATATTGCCTGTAAGCCCTTCTATTGTATTAATTTATCAGTTTTTAATAACAAAAAAGCATAAATTGACCTTAATTGGTAATTCTTTGACTTTAGTTGATTATTGATAAATCCTAAACTTTTCATGGTTTATACTACCATTACTTTTTTAGGTGCGAATTCCAGTCAGTGACAATGGCTTCTATGGACGACTTTTCAATTGAAAGAACATTGAGGATTTCCTGCTAAAGTACGGGATTTTTTAAGAATTGATAAAAGAGAAAAAAATACACAGAGACTATAATATCGAAGCGATATAATACGGGAAATAAAGAACTTCATTTTCCCGTTTGATATCCCCTTCATGCAAGACATACTGCAGTCCGATTTTATTCGAGAATTTCTTTTTGAACTTCTCTAAAGATTTAATCGTATATTTCTCACCGGATTTTGCTTCTATCGGAATCACCTTCTTGTCTTTTCTGATCAAAAAGTCGATTTCCAAAAGCATATTTCCGTTTTTGTCATATTCGACGTAAAACACTATTTTATGTCCGTTGATTCTAAGGCACTGTGCAATGACATTTTCAACAAACATGCCCTCATTGACATGAAGTCTATCTGTCAGAATCGCATTATACAAATCATTGTCAATATAATTTCCGTCACCGAAACTCAGATTGATCAATAAACCTGTATCCATCAAATAACATTTCAGTCTTCTATCATCTAGATTCAAAGTCAACGCAGGGCTTGGTTCTGTCGTATTACGGGCAATATTTACAATCATCGCCTCATCCAGCCAACGTAGAGGTCCCTGATATTCTCTTAGCCTTGCATTCTTGTCAATACGTGAAAAATGAAATTCGTTTGTCTTCGAAGCGGAATCATGTCTCGCCAATTCGGAGGGGATATTATCTAATATGTTTCCGACATATTCACTATTCTCTTCATCCTGCTCTTTGATATCGTTCCGATAAAGATTAAGTATCTCCCGTTTTGCAAAATCAACTCTTTCGAAATCTTTGGTTTTCACATAAGCCACTACTGCCTGGGGCATTCCACCAACGCACATATACTCACGGAACTTCCTAAGAATATCTCTGTTCAGTCTTGTTCCAAATGGTACAACCTTCTCATAATGTTCTCGAATAATATCCATCGTAAAGAAATCATCGTTCGCCCAAAGGAACTCTTCAAAATCAAGGGGATACATTTCAACACAATATTCTTCAGAAGGAATCAGTATTTCAAATTTTTTGCTTCTTTTGGTAATCCCGGCAAGCGAGCCTGTTTCAATATAATCATAACGTTTATCCTCAAGAAGAGTTTTCAATGCTTGCCTTGCAGGAGGAAACAACTGTATCTCATCCAAGATAATCAATGACTCACGCGGATATAGTTTGGTTTTATACTGCATTTGGATGACATTGAAAAAATAATCCAGATCCATAAGTCCATTAACAAACAAATCTCGGATTGTATCATTGGCACGTTGAAAGTTGATAGTAATAAAAGACTTATATTCTTTCTTTCCGAATTCCTCGGCAATCGTCGTTTTTCCGACTCGACGAGCACCTTTCAGAAACAAAACATAATCAGGGGCATATTTTTCCTTCCATTCCAAAAGCTTATTATAGATTTTTCTTTTCAAAACAATATTTTGTTCCATGCTAGGCCCCCCTTCCCCGTTAGTTTATCATAAATCTAAAGGGAAAAAAAATAATTCATCACAAAATCTTGTGGTTTTAGATGCCTATTTATCACAAAATCTTGTAAATTTTGATGGGCAGTCTTCACATTTTCTTATATTCTGACATTGGAAAAGTGTATTTTTTAGCAATCAAAAGTTATGGAAAAGTGTAATTTTCATTCAGTAAAAACTATGGAAAAGTGTTATCTGATTGAGGACAATGACAATCTATCCATATTGCCAATAGAGATAAAGAAAACGAAAACTCAGCATGGATTTCTAAAGTAATCACTTTATATGATTTGATGAAATAAGAGAATGTTCGCTCATAAAAGTGTAAAATATGCATAAAATTCGCTCATAAAAGTGTAAATTTAATTTAATTATGTTATACTTTTATAGAGGCTTGGATTAATGAGTGAAATATATTTAAAGAGAAAAATAGATAGTTTTCTATTAAATTGGAAAGAAAGCAAAGATAAACTTCCATTAATAATTAAAGGAGCTCGTCAAATAGGAAAAACTGAGTCTATTCTTCATTTTGCTAAGGAAGCAAAATACAAAAGTATTATCAATATCAATTTTGCCGAAGAACCAAAATATAAAGCAATATTAAGTAAAGGCTATAGTGCAAAAGATGTGATTGAAGAAATCTCAATTTTAGATCCATCAAAGAAGTTTATTCCATATGACACATTATTATTCTTTGATGAAATTACTGAATTTCCAGACATAGCAACCACTTTAAAGTTTTTTAAATTAGACAATAAATTCGATGTCATTTGCAGTGGTTCAATGCTAGGCACAAATTATAAAAAAATACAAAGCAATAGTGTTGGATATAAAATAGACTATCAAATGAATTCCTTGGATTTCGAAGAATTCCTTTGGGCTTCTGGTTATGATAATTCTATGATTGATAGAATCTTAAATAAAATGATTCTTCAAGAGCCTTTTTCAGAAGCCGAGATGTTAACCTTTAAGAATTTATTTATGACATTTTCTATATTAGGAGGAATGCCTGCTGTTTTAAAGCAATATATAGAAAATAAATCATTTGAAAATTCTTTATTTACTCAACATCAAATAATCCAGGACTATAAAGAAGATATTAGAAAATATGCGACAGGTTTAGATCAAACAAGAATTATGAATACATTTAATAGCATACCCTCACAATTAGCTAAGGAAAACAAGAAATTTCAAATATCAAAAATAGAGCATGGTGCTAGATTCAAAGACTATAGGGGATGTGCAGAATGGCTTAATGACGCTGGAATTATAAATATTTGTTACTGCCTAAATTCAGTGGATCTACCACTTTCAGGAAATATAGACATAGACAAATATAAATTATATTTCTCAGATACGGGATTGTTAATTTCTCTTTTAGATGAAGAAGCTCAAGAGGATTTAAGAGCAAATAAGAATTTGGGAGTTTATAAGGGTGCAATATATGAAAATATGGTGGCTGATGCATTAAATAAAGAAGGATACAGCCTTTATTACTACAAAAAGCAAAATAGTACATTAGAAGAAGACTTCTTTATAAGAACCGCTAAAAGCCTAGTACCTTTAGAAGTAAAATCAAAAGATGGAAGAGCTAAGTCCCTAAGAACATTGATTGATTCAGCTAATTACCCTGATATAAGATTTGGAATAAAACTATCAGCAAATAATATAGGACATGAAAAGAAGATATATTCTTTTCCTTATTTTTGCACCTTTTTATTAAAAAGATTCATAAAGAAATTTAATCCAATAGAAGAACAAGACTAAGCTAATTTAAAATTTAATTTTTTATAATATATATAAATCAATAGTTAACAGCAATTTAATAACAAAAAAAGAGCTGCATTTAAGCAGTTCTTTTCTTATTTAACAACTTTATTAAGCTTCTACCTTTTTGCTATAGAACATAGGAACAAATGCAGCAACAGCACTAGCAATCATAGCTAAAGCATAGAATACTACACCGACTATTCCAACGTTCAATGCACTCTCTTCAGCTGCAGGGTAGTTGACAGGAATGAAGTAAACATCAGCAGCTAATGAGACTCTGTCATTGATGAATAGACAGCAAGACACAGCGAAGAGAACACCGATAGCAACCAATATAACATCATTGATAACTCCGTTGAACATCTCCAATTTATCATGTAAAGTAAATTCAAGAACAATGAGAAGTAATGCAACTATAGTCAAGACTATCAACAAAGCATCGACTGGTTGTCCGGCTAAGAATCCAGTTGTGGAATTCACTAAGTAGATAATGAATCCGACCAATCCAAGAACGAAGCTAGCTAGCAAACTATAACTTGCTACTGTTTGTTTTTTGAAGAAGACTGACATAATTATTTCTCCTCCTTTTTCTTAGAATGAGATATATCTAATCCCAAGAAGACACCATAAGAAACTAAGGAAGCCAATGTGAGAACACCGAAGATTGAAATCAATGAAATATAAGTTGCTCTCCAAGGAGTGATCAACTCAACACGTTTGGATGAGGAGTTGACACCATTCATAGCATTAGAGTTAGCTAATGCATACAAGATGTAATGAGCATTTTGCTTGATAGCCAAAGCCATATTACGATTTTTTCCTAAAGTCTCAGCATTCCAGTAATCTAGTGAAGGTTTACCGAATCCACAGAAAGCACAGGTTCCAGCAAGGATAGACTCCTTAGGAGCAGCCTTAGGTGATACACCGGTGAAGTCAGTGACATTGTATCCTTTGAATCCCCACTCATTACGCATAATATCGACCATGACGGCTTTGTTTGCACTAGAAGCTACTGAACCGATTCTATTGTAAGAAGTCATGACTCCCAAAGCACCGGTAGTAAATGTATTTTTCTTAGACTCGTCATTCTTGAAGGAAGCAGATTTTCCTTTTCCTTCAAAAGCTTGTTGCAAGTTTCTAAGCTCTAATTCACGAGCTTTTTGCTCATTCATGAAAACACTGACACCACTACGATTGATTTCTTGATCATTGAATGCAGCATGTTTAATGTTGACCAAGCAGCCTTTAGATTGAGCACCTTGGACCATATTGCTTCCAATGTATCCAGAAAGAATAGGATCTTCTGATAAGTATTCTCCACCTCTTCCGTTGTATCCGTTACGATGAATGTTCATAGCAGGACCAATCATGATAGGAAGATTGAAGATAAGTGAAGTTTCACCGATGATCAACTCACCATCTTCGAAGCAAAGTTCCTTATTCCAAGAATAAGCTAAGTTCTCTTGAGAAGCAGTGACTCTAGTTCCGAGAGCTCCATATTCAGAGGTTTCAGCATCAGCCCAAGCTTGTCCACGATACATACCTTTATTGAATGAGTAAGAATCTGATCCACCAGGACCGTCATCATCCTTATGTCCGACATATCCAACTGAATCGATCTTCTGAATGTTGTGGAAGGCGTTAGATGCAAAGTCGAGGAAGTCATCAATAGTTAATTTGTTGAGCAATTCATCCCAACGAGGATCGTCATAAGAAGCACCTTTCATATCGTTGAGTGTCAACTTAGAAGTAGTATCACCCCAAACGATATCGGAGACATCATCATTTGTACTCAAGGCGATGAAATCGTTCTTCAACAAAGTCTTCATTCTATCGGTAGGTACAAGTCCAGAGTAAGTCTTGGGATAAGTGCCATTCCAGTCTGAGCGAGACAAGTAAGTGACAGTATTAGGCATGAATGAATTCAAATCCATGGAATAGTCACCATCAGACAACTTGTTAGTTATAGCTGTTCCGTTGTCAGAAACAGAGAATGTATCCTTATCAAATGCATCATTGGTCCAAGTCTTGACGTTGGATGTATCACCGACAGAAGTCATTCCGCTGGTAACAGTGAATCCCTTGGCAGCTAAGACATTGTTCAAAGCCTCATGAGAATCATCACCTACAGTGAAATAATAATCTCCATCGTCAAGAATGAATGTCTTGGCGTTGGTGTAGTCATAAGAAGTGAGATTCGCCATATCGATATCGACAGTAATGGTTTGTTTCTCACCAGGTTGTAATAATTTAGTCTTCTCAAAGTTAACTAATTGAATTGCACTCTTTTCGACATTGTTGGTCTTATCATAGGTTGTATAAGGAACTGAAGCATAAAGTTGAATAGCTTTCTTTCCGGCTACATCACCAGTATTTTCTACAGTGACTTTAGCTGTTCCACTCTTCTTATTACCCATGATTTGGAGGTCATCCAAAGTGGTCTTAAATGTAGTGTAAGACAATCCAAATCCGAAAGGATAGTTGACTTCATCAGCATACTTCCAAGTACCATCAGCTGTTGCTAATGTTCCATCAGAATTGACATAAGTTCCAGCCTTAGCGGTTGCAGCGTTGCTAGCTCCAGCAACTATATCCGCATAACGAGTCTCATAGTATCTATATCCAGTATAAATTCCTTCAGCTTCAACCAAATATGAATTGACGTTATCAGCAGAAGTGAAGTCGTCAGGATCAGCCCAAGGAATGTTTCCAAAATTCTGCATGGATGGACTATCGGAACTATTGGTAGGATATATATCGCCTAAATAAGCACTAGGATTAACTTCACCCTTGAGCATCTTGGCAACACTATAGAATCCATATACTCCAGGATGTCCAACCCACATGATTGCATCGATAGAATCATCATTGGAAAGATTCTTGAACTCCATTACATTGGTTGCATTGATAAGAACGATAACTTTCTTGAACTTTCCATCAGCCTTACCTTTTTTAGCTTCGTTGATAATGGCCATCTCATCATCAGAAAGGCCCATGATGTTGCCGGTTGTTGTATGAAGTCCATCATCCATTCCTTTAGCACCATCATTATAATTCTTGCCTTCACCTGCAGGTCTACCGACAACGACGATAGCTGCATCTCCATAAGAAGCATAATCTTCATCATAATCAGATGCCAATCCACGAAGTTCTGTCGGAGATAACTCAGGGATATTTGTGGTAGTGGTTATTTCTTTGAACTCAGGAGGAATAGCACCATATCCATTACCACCCCATGTTAAGTCTTCGCAATACTTCTTGTAAGCTGCTAATGTCTTGGGATTTAATTCAAATCCTGATTTTTGGAAGGCTTCAGTAATCGTATTTCCGCTATCAATACTAGCTTTATCTGGGGTAGAACCACCACTGTTACCATAAACAGCTGCATAACTTCTAAGTCCAAGCATTGTGACCTTGGGGGTAGATTCGGTCAAAGGCAATGCCTTGTCCTTGTTCTTCAATAATACAGCTGTTTCTTCAGATGAACGAAGTCCAAATTCTTTGTATCCTTCAAAAGCGTCTTTTGCACTTTTGAATTGTGAATCGTAATTCCAAGCATCCTCAGTATTCTCAGATTCCTCAGTGACAATCTTAGAGCTGACCGTTTTGAAAGTCTGGTCCATTCCATCACGGTAGAACTCCATAACGTTTGCAGAGACAATAGAAGCTGAGAGTAAGAATGTTGACACGATAGTCAAACCACGAAATAGTGATTTCTTTGACATACTTTTAATACCTCTTTAAATTATAAGTTTTAATTCATTAAGTCAGTTACTAATTTATTTGGTTATCAATAAATCCAAATATTAATGAATTTAATGAATTTGATTCAAAGCTTCGATAAATCTAATCCAAATGGCCGGTAAAGATAGGATTTATCGGAAGCACTTACACATTAAAATAAAAACGAGCCTTTGATGGCTCGAATGACTTAACTTGTATTCTTATTTGACTTAACTTGTACACGCTTACACAGGTATTAAGACATTAACTGAGAATATATTTTCCTTATAGGAGAAGATGACATTACCATTGTATTTCTGTGCAATATACATGATCGACTTAGTTCCAAAGCCATGTTTTGACTTATCTTCTTTACCAGTTTGAGGAACACCATTAACAAACTTAATATCCTTGCTACAATAATTTTCCATATGTATACATATGAAATTACCTTTTATATTTGCATTTAATTTAATTATTCTATTTTCCTCATCTTCTTTTTCCACTGCTTCAACTGCATTATCTAATAAGTTAGCAAATAAGGCTGTAGCATCCATAGGATCCATCTTTTGAAATGGAACCCATCACAAATATATGTGAATTTTATATGCTTCGAGGTACAAAGAAGGCTTTTTTGAGTCAGAACTATATCTAGAACATCATTTCCTGTCTTTGCTATATCGTTATAAATATCTATAGATTTAGACATTTCATCAATATATGAACTTTGCTCAGCTTGATTGAGATTCTTCAAAACTGATATTTGATTCTTCATATCATGAGCTTTCATATTTATGATATCTATTGTTTCTTTAGCTAGTTTTTGCTGATTAGCTTTCTCTTCAATCAGGCTTTGAAGCATTCTATTATTTTGCTCTAATTCTATCTGTTTCTTTTGATTATCGCTAAGCTTAAATGCTCCGGATACGACTAAAATAGCTAATAATGAAGATACAATACTATAAAGCCTAAGGATATAATCCCAATTCTTTACTTTTTCGCTTAAGATCAAAGATACAACCAATACTACTAGTGTAGCTATCATCGTAGAAGGACTGATTATATCGAAATCAATAAACACCTTTCTCTTCCAAATAATTAAGAAAGTGCTGAAATAGAAAACAAAGAGGAAGGATAAATAATACGCTATTGCACCAGCACGTGATAGAACATCTTCGTTCGGATATACTAATTCAAAAAACAGCTCCATAGTGTTCCATGTCAAATGCTGCAAGGCATATCCTGTTATCGTGCAAACAAATATCATAGAAGGTTTCTTATATAGGAAGAATCCAACTATCAAGATGGATAAAAACACAACAGAATAAGACCAGTTGAAATCCAAGAATTTCAATGTCGGTAAAAAATAAAAACCACATCCAGCAACAGCAGCAATTAATAATCTCCACCAATAATACTTTCTTCTTTGACCATTGAACATGAAAATAAACTGAGCAATCAAAAACTCAAGATAAAGATTATAAAAATGAGCAAATAATATCTTACTTATCATTTATAACTATATCTCCATTCATAAAAGACGTGAATGCATCTATAAAGTCTTTCTTTCTATTTCTAGAGAACAACACTGATGTTCCATCTTGAAGAATCACATCTTCTTTTCTAATCTCTTTGACATAAGAAAGATTAACAATTGAATAATTGTTAATTCTAGCAAACATAGAATTATCAAGTTTTTCACTTATCGCTTGAAGAGATCCTCTAAATTTGAATTCAGGATTATCTTTTAAATTGGTCTTAATTATTAAATCGTGATGGAATATTTCAATACTAATAATATTTTTGAATGAAAGTCTAATAGTAGTTCCCTTAGTAGAAACCCAAATAAAATCATTTCCTTTTCTATTAGTGTTTCTTTTAATTTTGTCTATTTCAAACTTAAAATCCATATATTCAATCGGCTTTAATAAAAAGTCTAGTGCTTGTACTTTATACCCTTGAATAGCAAATTGAGATAGATTAGTAACAAAAATAATTATTACATCCGAATCCTTTTCTCTGATTTTCTTACTAGTTTCCAGCCCGTCGATCATAGGCATATCAATATCCATAAAGATTGCGTCTAGTTCTTTGGGATAATCGGTGATAGCGTCAATTCCATTTTGAAAGAATACAGCCTCTATTCTTTCTTTTGTAGATTCTTGATATTTAGAGATATATTCCTTATATACTTGAATATCTTTTTCTTCGTTCTCCACTACTGCAATTTTCATAATAATTAAAATTTGATTAAATCTTAAGGCTTTAGATTAAGTCAGTTAATTCAAATCAAGCCTCCTATACGTATTTTATGTAAGTGCTATACTAAAAGTCAATAACAAAGGAATTCACATAAAACAATATCATTATCCTTTAACAAATTAGAATCCATAGTAAAAGCAAATAAAAAAGAGTGGTGATTAACCACCCTCAATTTCATCAAGCTTTTCTTCTTTATTAGTCTTTGTTTAAAACAAATCTTTTAATCATCAACCATCCGAATGGAATTAGAACTAATAAGGAAGCTGCCGCTGTGAAATATGCACCTTGCATATTGAAGAAACTATCTGACTTAAATATTGCTTCAGCTATTGCATACAAGATAGCAGGAGCAACAAATCCTGTCACAAGACTTGATCCGAGGACTCCCCAGAATTCAGACTTCTCGACAGTTCTTCCTTCAGCGACATAGTCTCCCCAGAAGTTTTGATTCACACTAATTTGATTCTCATAATAATGATCAAAAGCTATATCTGACGCGGCAGCCAAACATATCAATACTACGCAAATACAATGTACGAAGAAGATAATGCTATTTAAATCATCGTTCTTTGCACCACCTGTAGCGATGTTGCAATATATTGCAGCAATCCAAATTGCGATACAAGACAAACACATCACGCCTACAGAGACCCAATAAAATTGACCACACAACCATGTAAATATAGCTGCTATTACGATGGCTCCTACAATAAATCCAATTAACTGCCAGAGCAAATCCATATCAGCTATCCTTTATCTACCAATCTCGTCACGTTTCTTATAATGCAAGAATTGGAAAAGATAATAAAGAGCAAGTAAACCACCGGCAATTGCAAGAAGCACACCAAACGTACCCAAAGCACCGTCTTTTCCAGATACACCCATTACAATTCCACCGACAAGCAAAGCTATTCCAAGAATCAAGAGTAAGAAAGTAGTCTTCTTTCTAGAAGCTACATAAGCTCCCATTGAAGGCATAATCATATTGTTTAATACATATCCAAATTCATTAGATCCTTGCCCTTCATATCCCATAACTTCCATTATATCTGAAAACATGTATTCATAAAGAATGGCACCCATTCTTTCTTTCAATTTGTTAAATTGTCCGGTCTTGATTGCATTTTTCATATAACCGAAGTAAGCCTTAGGATTTAGCAAAACAGTACATCCTGTTGAGTCTTTGGTATCCAAGGAATATATATCAGCGCTATATTGAGAATTTTGATTGGTCAATTCTTTAGCTGCATCTACTGCTTTAATTCCATTGAATCCTTCAAGATTTGTAAATGAAATCTTCACTTTATTAACCCTCATCAACAAATAATCAAATTCGACATTAACATAAAAGTTGGAATCATCTGGTGCATAGAGTTTAAATGTAGTTTTAGTCAATCCGTTTTTAACATCTTTAACATAACTGTTCTGAACTTTTAACTGCTTTTTAATGTAATACTTAGTCAAACCACTTTGTGACATGTTAGATACCTCTTTTCTTTTTAAGTCGAAAATAGGTTAAAATTACATACGCTAAAGAAGTGCTAAATAAGACTCTATTTTTTAAACTTTAATTAAAAATCCATAAGAGATGCCATATATGGAGGAATACAAATAACCCCATTTTTTCTTATGTAGCTATGCCAAAAGATTGAAAAACACCAATTAGAAATTAATATAAAGACTAAAAAAGAAAGCGAAGTAAAATTTCACTTTCTTTTATATCTTTAGAAATCAATAAATAAAGAGCAATTCCCCAAATGCACTTTTATTCCGTTCTAAGACACTTGACAGGATTTCTCTTCGCTGCGCTTTTCGAGGGTGAAAGACCAGCTACATAAGTCAACAATGATGAAATAACTATCAATAACAAGGCATATAGAGGATTCAAAGCAGCAATATTACCTATTGCATATCCTGGGAATGCTAAATTAATGCCTATATTAATAGGAATAGATATGAGATACGTTAAGGCCACTCCAAGAACACCGGCAATGAATCCTATAGCTAAAGATTCCATCTTAAACAATCTTCCGACATCTTTCTTTCTAGCACCTACGGATCTCAATATTCCTATTTCTTTAGTTCTTTCAAGAACGGATACATAAATAATAATTCCTATCATCACTGAAGAAACAACTAATGATATAGAAGCAAAGCAAATAAGAACGATAGAGATGACATTGACCAAAGTACTTAGTGATTCGGAAACTAATGCAGATACATCTGTATAAATTATCTTCTCTGACGATTTCAATTCAGTACCATCGGCTTTCTTAGTAGTATTATATAAATCTAAGTAGGCTAATAACTGCTCTTTCGTTTTAAAATCGACAGGATAAATAGTTATACTTCCAACACTAGTATCAGTTCCTATAGACTTTCTAGAATTAGAATAATTACTAATATTGCTATACTTGGCTGGAGCTTTAGTGGTGTTATCTAGACTAAGAATATTATATGCTTGGAAAGCATCATTAAGATTTATTGAAGATATATTTCCATTGATGAAATCATTGAAATCGATATTGTCAAGTTGAGCGGCTAAACTTTCTAAGTTGATAAAGAAATAATCTTTATCATTTTTCTTTGCAATATTAGATTTACCTGCATCCATCAAAGCATCTTCGGTTAGCGATGGTAAATAATAAACACCATCCCCTAAAATTCCCATAGTTTTAGATTCTTTCTTTCTAAGAATTCCAACAATTTTAATGGTTTGAGATTTATCATCAACAAAGGAAGACTTCAACTGATCATTAGTTTTTGGCTTTGAATAGGTGGGTAATTGATAATTAATTAAGTTGATTTCACCACCCAATTCTTCTTCAAGTTGAGTTTTATTAGAAGAGATGAAATCCACAATTAATTTTGCTTTTTGTTTATTATCTGATTGAGCTCTAACTTGAACTAATAAAGCTGTTAATTTTATAGTCATGCTTGTTGATAATGAAGCATTTTCAACAGGAATGAAAAAGTTTATAAGTTCTTTAGCAAGCGTATTATTATCGACATTTGTATCATTAGATTGTATTGAAGATAAGAATTTTAATAATTTAGGAAATGAATATGGATTATCTTGATTACCTTCACCAGCACCTCTAAGACCTATCCCATAGAATGTGGGTGAATCAGCGTCGATTTCATTTTCAGTGTAATAGACATCATTAGGAACTAATTTAAATTCCATACTATTAAAAGTCTCTGTATTAATAGTTTTATAAGTTCCATCTGAATTCTTGAATTCATTAGGATTAATTCCTAATGCTTTTAATGTGTTTGTAGAAATTCCATTATATCTATTGACTGTTATTACGACTTCATTTTTGTTTTGTGGAAATCTTCCGCCAGGTAATAAATCATAATAACTCTCTATATATTGTTCATCTCCTGGCAACTCAGACCAATAACTAGATGAAGAAGAAGTTAAAGAGGAAATTAAAGATGATGAAGATGTATTGATAGAAGTATATTTATCATTTCCATCATCATCTTTGGATTTAGCGATTACATTCGCTGAAATAGAATAATTATTTTGTATATATGCATATAAGCTCTTATCGAGTCCAGCCCATTTTCTACCATACGAATCTGTTCCACCCATCAAGAACGATTCATAATAATCAGAAGTTAGGTCATTCATATGAAGCATAGTTTGAGTAGGCTCAACTATAGTAACATCATCTGAATTTGGATATTCCTCATATTGATCATATGTATTCTGATTCGACCCCATTTCGGAAGCAGATGCAAGTCCATAACCTTCTACTGAAATAGGAAACTGGGCCAAAGTTTGGGTCTCTGTTCTATTGACATAGTCCGAAAAACCTCCGGATATAGCTAAGACTAACCCGACTCCAATTATTCCAAATGATGAAGCCAAGGCTGTTACAAATGTTCTTCCTTTCTTTGTTAATAAGTTCTTCAAAGACATTTTCATAGCTGTGAAGAAACTCATCTTTGACTTCTTCTCTTTCTTTTTTTCTTTATTACTCTCTTTCTTTTTTTTTTCTTCGTTTACCTCATCATAATACTCTTGTCTTTTTGCTTCTTGAATTTCACTTTCGGCTAATGGTCTAGGAGCTTTACTATTAAAAGTTGAAGTCTTTACTACCTCTTCTTTTTTGTCTTCATCACAAGGAGCTGAATCATCAACGACTAGCCCATCATTCATCCTAATAATTCTATCTGCATATTTATAAGCCAATTCTTCATTATGAGTGACCATGATGACCAAATGTTCTTTGGAAATGTCATGAAGTATATCTATGACTTGAGTAGATGTTTCAGAATCCAAAGCTCCAGTAGGTTCATCAGCTAAAATGATAGACGGATTTGAAACTATAGCTCTAGCCATTGCAACACGTTGCTGTTGACCACCAGATAATTGATTCGGCTTTTTCTTTGCTTGATTTTCTAGTCCTACTTGTTTTAGAGCCTCCATAGCTCTTTCTTTCTTTTCTTTCACAGAGATTCCAGATAATGTCAAAGCCAACTCTGTGTTTTCCAAGATAGAAAGATGGGGAATCAAATTGTAAGATTGAAATATTATTCCTATCTTTTTATTACGATAATTATCCCAATCTCTATCCTTATATTGTTTTGTTGACTTTCCGTCGATTATCAAATCACCCTTTGTATATCTGTCCAAACCAGAAATAATGTTTAACAAAGTTGTTTTTCCACAACCCGAAGGGCCTAAAATAGCAGCAAATCCCTTCTCTCCAAAAGATAAGGATATTCCCTTTAAAGCCGTTGTTTTTAAGTCTTTATCAACAATATAATCTTTCTTTATATTAACCAGTTTTAACATATCCGCCTCCCTTCTATTCTTTGTATAATTTATACGCTAAATATTAGTTATTTTTATCAACTTTTCTCTAGTTCTTTTGGGTATTATTTCACATTATTTAGATTTTTTTCTTAGATTCGTTCTTTTCTTACTTACTTAATCTATAATTGCCATTGTAAACCCATACATTAGGAGTAAAAAACATCTATGAACCAAGAAATTGTAGATTCCATTACCAAGAAGTTCGAAGAACTTTATGGTGACACTACAGGAGCAAAAATATACTTTGCTCCCGGACGTGTTAACCTTATCGGCGAGCATGTAGATTATCTAGGTGGACATGTCTTCCCTTGTGCCTTAACAATAGGAACATACATGATAGTAAAGCCTAGAACCGACAGTGCCATCCGTTTCTTTTCTATCAACATCAAACCTGAAAGAAAATACGAAGACAAGCTCGAGAACATTTTCTCCCATGAGAATCCTGACAAACAATACGTAAAAATTTTAGGATGGACTGCTTATCCTAAAGGCGTTATTTGGGCATTCAACAAAGCTAGAAAATTAAGAGCCACCCATGGTTTTGATGCTGTTGTCGGTGGCGATATTCCTGCCGGTTCAGGTTTATCCTCATCTGCTTCACTCGAAGTATTGATGGGATATGTCCTTAGAGATATGTTCAATTGGACAACAATCACCAATATTGATCTTGCTAAAATCGGCAAATACTCCGAGAACAATTTCAATGGTGTAAATTGTGGAATAATGGATCAATTCGCATCAGCTATGGGAAAGAAAGATTGTGCAATCTTCCTCGATACTAGCTCACTTGAATTCGTCTATGCACCTATCAAATTAAACGGTGCAAAAATAGTAGTCACAAATACAAACAAGCCTCACTCATTAGCTGACTCTAAATACAATGAACGTCGTGCACAAGCAGAAGAAGCTTTCAAAGACTTAAAGACAGTCAAACCTGAGTTGGAAAATCTTTGTGATTTACAATTAGAAGATTTCTATCAATTAGGCACTGCTATTAAAAATCCTACTTGTTGGAGAAGAGCAAAACATGCTATATCCGAAAATGAGAGAACACTCAAAGCTGTTGAGGTCTTAAAGCAAGGCAAGATTGATAACTTCGGCGATTTGATGAATGAAGCAGGTGCTTCTATTCGTTATGACTATGAAGCAACATGTCATGAGCAAGATGTCTTAGTAGATGCTTCAAGAGTTCAAAATGGAGTCATAGGTGTTCGTATGACTGGCGGTGGATGGGGCGGATGTATCGTCGCCTTGGTCAAGGACGAGTTCATCGATTCATATAAGCAAAATGTTGCTAAGATTTACTGCGAGAGAACACAATATAAACCTTCGTTCTATGTCGTCTCTGTCGGTGATGGCCCTAGTGTAGTAAAAGTTCTTTAGCAAACTTAAATCATAACAAGGAAAAATAAAATGATAGATCAATCAATTAAAAAACTCGTCACTTATGCATTAGAGAAAAAATTAATTAAAGAAGATGATAAGATTTATTGCACAAACTCTTTACTAGCAATCCTTGGACTAGATGAATACAATGAACCAGAAGAGGAATACAAAAATGTAAATTTAGAATCGACATTAAAAGAGATTCTAGACTTTGCTTTTGAAAAGAATTTATTCCCTGAGAATTCTACCGTTTATAGAGATTTATTCGATACAAAAGTCATGTCTGTCTTCGTGGATAGACCTTCAAATGTAATTAAAGAATTCAACACTAAATATAGAACTTCTCCAAAGAAAGCTACCGATTGGTTCTACAAGTTCTCTCAAGACACTGACTATATCCGTGCCTATAGAGTCAAGAAGGACTTAAAGTGGAAAACTGCCACACCTTATGGTGATCTAGATATAACAATCAACCTTTCAAAGCCTGAAAAAGATCCTAAAGCTATAGCAGCTGCAAAATTGATGAAGCAATCTTCTTATCCTAAATGCCAGCTCTGTCCTTCAAACGAAGGATATGCTGGAAGATTGAATCATCCTGCAAGAGAAACTATTAGAATAATTCCTTTTGAATTATCAGGAAAGAAATATTTCTTCCAATATTCTCCATATTCTTATTTCAACGAACACGCAATCGTATTCAACAGCGAGCATGTCCCTATGGCAATCAACCACGATTGCTTCGAACACCTATTAGGCTTCGTTGAAAAGTTCCCTCATTATATTCTCGGATCAAATGCCGATCTTCCTATTGTCGGCGGCTCTATCTTGACTCATGATCACTACCAAGGTGGAAACTACATCTTCCCGATGTTTAAGGCTCCGATAGAAGAAGAAATTGTATTTACCAATTACACCGATGTAAAAGCTGGATATGTAAAATGGCCTTTGTCTGATATTAGATTGTCATCAAGAGATCCTAAGAGATTGATTGCATTAGCAGATAAGATTTTAAGAGTATGGCGTGAATACACCGACGAACAATCATACATATATGCAGAAACTAATGGTGAACCTCATAACACTATCACTCCTATAGCACATAAAGTCAAAGATCAATACGTATTAGAATTAGTATTAAGAAACAACATCACTACTGATCAATATCCTTTAGGTCTCTACCATCCTCATCAAGAATTATGGCATATCAAGAAGGAAAACATCGGATTGATTGAGGTTATGGGATTAGCTGTTCTACCTTCAAGATTGAATAAAGAATTAGCAAAACTTGAAGACGAATTAGTGAATAACATCGACCCTGCATCTGATCCATTAACAAAAAAACATGCAGACTGGGCTAAGCAAATCAAAGAGAAATATTCAGATATCAACTCTTCTAATATAAAGGAAATTGTCGAAAGAGAAACTGGATTAGTATTCGCTAGATGTCTCGAAGATGCCGGTGTTTATAAGCAAGATGAAGCTGGATTAGAAGGCTTCAATAGATTTGTTGAAAGAGTTAATAAAGAGCCTGAAATCATAAAGTAAAGAGGTGATATAAATGCCTTTCATTAGAATAGCAACAAACAAATCCTTGTCCCTTAAGGACAAGACAGATTTAAAGACTGGTCTAGGTCAATTAATAACCACTCTCCACAAAACTGAAGACTGGTTGATGATTGCATTCGACAATGTCGAATCTGATTCAATGTATTTCAAAGGTTCAAATGAATATAGTGCCATAGTAGAAATCAGCGTCTATGGAACAATATCAAAAAATGATTTTGACCCGATGACAAGAAAAACTACTGACTTATTATCTAGAACAATTAAAATTGATCCAGATAGAATCTATATAAATTATAGAGAAGTCGATCATTGGGGATTAGGCGGAAGTAATTTCTAAAAACTCTAGCTATAAAATTTTCCTTATAAAGTGGATACGCTGTGTACCCAATTTTTTGGACCAACTTTATCTAAATTCTATCCAGTGCATTTTCCTGCTTGCGCAAAATTTAAGTTGTTCGCGGTTATATCTCAGAAAGTCAATTTGGTTAGAATGCTTGATTATGTTTTGTGCAAACTAATATTTATTCTGAATAAGTTTTGTTTATTTATGTAGCTCGGAAGTTTAAATATCAAGCCTTGATTGCTTATTGGCTAGTTAACGTTGCAAATATTTAAAGAAAAGAAAAAACTGATACGATAACTATGAAATAACAATTGGCATTCGATGAATACGTGACACTTACTAACATTCCTGTTTGTATAGAGAATTAGCGCAATGCATTGCTTTTTTCTGATACATCGGTTACACTAATAATGAAAAAGGTGATACGAATGAATCAAAATTGTAGCACGATTGAAAGGATGCTGGAGACTGGCGATGGATGTATATCTAGAAAAGCCGCTATCGCAAACGGGGTGGCTCCGGCATCATTTGCAAGGTACGTCCGATCTCATGGACTCATTAAAATAAGGCGTGGCGTGTACACGAAGGAGATAGGAGCAATCGATGACCTCTTCCAACTTCAAAGAAGGTATCCAAAGATAGTGTATTCTGGCATAACGGCTCTTTATCTCTTAGGACTGACCGACAGGATTCCTGAGTCGGTTGAGTTCTCGATTCCAAAGGGCAGTCGAGTGAGAAAAGAAAACGTCGGGTTTAACGCCATCTGTCACATTGAGAATAATATCAAGCTCTTTGAACTGGGGAACACTGATGTCAAGACTATGTTTGGGAATGTCGTAATATGTTTTTCTAAAGAGAAGATGGTCGTTGAAATGATCAGGAAAAGGAATGATTATGATTCCGAGCTGTTTTTGAAGGCAGTGAAGTCATTCTTGAAAGGAAAGGACAAAGATCTGGATTTTCTTTTTCAATACGCAAGAATGCGGAAGATAGAAGAGAAGGTATATCAGGTTTTGGAGGCGATGGATTATGAGAATAAATAAAGATTCTCTCTCTGCAAGGGTAGGAATAACCTCGTTAAGCCTGAATTCGAGGGGCTAGTTTTCAGTCAATATCTGAAAAATACGGATAACAACACTTAACTGGGATTATCCTTTTATACAAAAAAGAGCAATACAAATTCAAAGCTATCCATATTTTTTATTCATTTAACAATTGATTTTTCTTTAATAATGAATCATAGTAAAATATAAAAGAAAAGAGGACTTATTCTTATGCCAATGATAGAAGTTACAACCAGTGAGAAAATCAACAAAGAAATAGCTGATAAAATTAAAAAAGGTTTAGGTGGAAATATAAGCATATTTCCAGGTAAACCTGAAAGTAGAGTAATGGTCTCCATCAAAGATCAAGCTTATATGTATTTTGGTGGAATAGAAGGACCTACTGCACTAATCTCTGTAGCTCTTTACTTAGATCAGCCAGAAGAAACATATACTGAATATTCCAAAGTTGCAGTCAATACAATCATCGATGCTTTACCACAAATTCCGAAAGATAGAATTTATGTAAAGTACCAAACATTAACTCATAAAAACTGGGGCAAAGAATTCTAAAAACTGACAATGGAGACTCAAATCTCCATTGTTTTATTTTTTTGATTTACATAGATAGCTATCGATAGTTCTTTGCAAATTCATATTGAAATTATTATTACTATATGTCCAGCCCAATTTTTCTAATTTAGTCGAATCTAAAGCATATCTTCTATCATGACCAGGTCTATCAGAAACAAAATTAATTAATGATTCTGGTTTATCAATCATCTCTAATATTTGCTTTATTATTTCTAGATTCGTTTTTTCATTATGAGTAGAAACATTGTAAATTTGGCCAGCTTGACCTTTATCTATAATCAAATCTAAAGCTGATGAATGATCATCTACATATATCCAGTCTCTTATATTCAATCCCGTTCCATAAACTGGTATCTTTTCATCGTTTAAAGCTTTGCTAATAACTAGCGGAATTAGTTTTTCTAAATGTTGATTAGGTCCAAAGTTGTTTGAGCATCTAGAAATAGTCACTGGCAATCCATATGTTCGAAAATAAGATAAAGTTATTAAATCAGCTGAAGCTTTGGATGATGAATAAGGAGAAGAAGGTCTTAAAATAGATTCTTCAGTAAATCTATATTTAGAATCTAAAGGAAGGTCTCCATAAACCTCATCGGTCGAAACTTGATGAAATTTAGCTTTTCCAAATTTAAGACATGCATTTAACAAAACTGTAGTTCCAATAATATTAGTTTTATAAAATATATCTGGATTATTAATGGATCTATCTACATGTGTTTCCGCCGCTAGATTTATAACAATATCAAACCTATATTTGTTAAACAAAGAATTAACTAATTCTTTATTGCATATATTTCCTTTAACAAATACAAAATTAGAATTATTAATAATAGGATCTAAATTATTTAAATTTCCTGCATAAGTTAAATCATCCAAACATACGAGCAAATCGTTTGGGTATTTATTTATCATATATTCCAAGAAGTTAGATCCTATAAATCCAGCCCCACCAGTCACTAGATATCTATTCATTATCTTTTATAATAATCATGTCCCAATAGCATCCTAGCAAAATCCATAATTTCATCAACAAATAAGCTTTTATTCTTCATAGTTTCTATGACAGGGCAATAATAGATATCTTCCTTTTTGAAATTATGATAAACCCAAACATTAAACAATCTCTCGGATAAATATCCAATACTCCTTTGTTGATAAGAATCTCTTTTTAAAATATCTTCTTTTCTTATTTCAAAAACTTTGTTCAGCAAAGGAAAGGCAAAATCACAATAATCATTTAAATCTTTTCTTTTCATAACAAACATATTGAATAAGGAGAATAAATGTCCATTGAAAAACAAATCAAAGTCTTTCAAATATTCTGGATTTAATATTTCAATTTGCTTTCTTAAACAATCTAAATCTCCTTTTGAATGATGATCTACATAATGTTGATAAATGGTTTCATGAATATGATATTGAGATGGAATTATTATTTTATATTTTTTTAAGATCTTCTCTATTTTATCTTTATTCATAGCTTTATATGAAATGAAGCTTTTACTTTTATTGCAAAATAATCTTCTATAATGTTCGAAAGAAACAATATCACTATCTGTATTTTTCCAAATCCAATACAAAGCTGTCAATTCACAATAATAAGGATTTAAATAATCTATATTATCTAATGTATATGTACTAATAGAATTATTAGTGCTTTCTTTTGCAATATTTTCATTGACATACAATATTGTTCTCGAACTTAAAATAGGATCATTAACAGTTTTATGAGAAACAGCAAACTGGATTACTTTTTCTTTCATAAGTTATCCCTCCATGTCTTCTAAATGCATAACAATTATAAACAATAGATATAAATAATACTATTTTTTCCTTAAGCTTAGCTTTTGTTAAGTAAATAAAAAATACGTTTTATCTATGTGCCGATAAACAAAACTTGTTATAAATTCAAAATATAGAATTTGTGCTAAACTTATTTGTATGATTCTTTATTTATTTATTTTTGTCCTTGCTTTTTTAGTTTCGTGTTTATCTTCTAAACTAGCAAAGAAATATATGTCATCGAAAGGAAGAAACAAAAATAAATATAAGTTTTTATATATTCTTTCCTTTATCGTTGTATATTTAATTTTTACCATTCCTAGTGCCATCCGTTATGACATAGGCACCGACTATAGTTACACTTACCTTCCTATGCTAAACGAAATGAAAAGAACAGGATATGTTCCTGACACAGACCTAATAATTAAATTCTTTTTTATTTTAATTAATAAATTTTCACTTCCAAACCAGACTTTCTTTGCTTTGACCTCTATGGTAATGAATCTATTCTTTTTACTCGCAATTTACCAAGACAAGACATTTAATTATCCGTTAGGAATATTTGTATTTTTCATGAATTGTATCTTCTTCTCATCCTGGTCAAATATTAGACAAATGATGGGAATTGCTTTTGCCATTTTTGGCTTTGCTTTAATGCAAAATAAAAGAAATAAAGAATCAAAAGCAATATGTTTTTTAATGGTAATCTTATCATTCTTTTGCCACAAATCTTGCCTTGCTTTTATACCTATATATATTGCTTTACTAATCAAATGGAAAAATAAATATTTATCTCTTTTTGCTTTGTTAGTGATTGCATTAACTCCTGTTCTAACACCTGTAGCACGTAACATAATCACCTCCTTCGGATATGGATATTTCTTTGATGGGTATACTGTCAGTGGAACAGGCTTAGGTAATTTGTTAATTGTTTTACCTAGTATCGTACTTTTCCTTTATTCTTTCTATAGCGTATTGATAAAAGAAGAAAAATTCTTCTTTAATGTCTTAATTACATCTACCATTTCAATTTGTATATTCCTATTCTGTTTCATTATAAAAAATACAGAGCTGTTTTTAAGGCTCTATCATTTGTTATATGCTTTCGACATGATCTACCTTCCTTTACTTGTTGAATCAAGAAAGAAACACTTTAAATTTAAAGAAGAAGTATCAAAATTAAACCTCAACATCAACTCTTATGCATATATCAAAAGCGATAACAATATTATTTGCTGCATAAATGATATAAGCTTCTTCTTTTACTTTTCATTTATTATCGGGTCTTATTTGATTTCTTTTGTATTCCAAGAGATTTTCAATACTTACTTTGGAATAACAAAATTTCAAACATTCTTTTGAGCCAAATCATAAGTTGTCAATCAACATTTAAAAGCTTTAAAACAAATAAAGAACTAATTAAAGTAAAGACTTATATGGCAACTCCTATATTTTATTCTTGAAATAAAAGTATATCGGCATAAACATATGGTGTTTTAAGAAAAAGAAATATATTTTCCTACTTTTAGATTCGGCATCGACCTTAGTTAAAAATAATCCCTTTAAATAAAGATCATCTTTATTTAATTTCTTAAACAATTGCTTACAAGTTTTATATCTTTCTTTTCTAATCATCCTTGATAAATAGAATTTTGATACATCAAATTCCATAGTATCGAAGCAAGAAACATTAATATTATTATATTCAGCATATGAATTTAAAAAATTACGTAGCCTTAATCTTAGATCGATTAAGCTTTCATATGAATTCTCGTTTCTTCTAGAATGAGTCAATTTAATTTGATAATAATTTACCAAAGATTTATCTATTATTTTTATTGATTTTGCTTTGGAACAAATCAATAAAATAAAACACATGTCTTCATATAAAGAAAAGTTTCTCTTCTCATATTCATCAATTATTTGAAGCGCTATATCTCTTCTAACAACACAAGCCCATCTATAGACATACAAATAGTTAAAAGCTTCAAATGAATTAGCGTCTTTATAAATCTTAGGAAGAAAAGAATGAATTTGATCATCGCCTTTTATTTCTAATCTTTTATGAGTCTCTATCGACAGCAACTTTCCGCTTTCATCTACAAAATCAAATCCAAATGAAAGGATATCGTTTGATTCTATCTCAGAATCAATCGTTTCCAATGCATTTGATTTCAACGTATCATCTGAATCTAATTGAACTATGTATTCACCTTTTGCTTCTCTAATTCCTCTAGATACAGCAGTTGCTTGACCACCGTTTTCTTTATTTATCAACTTAAATCTATCATCTGATTCAATATACTTTGAAATGATTTCTTTTGATTTATCAGTAGATCCATCGTTTATTATGAGCACTTCATATTCATTAACTTTTTGTTCTTTTATTGAGTCTAGCGCTCTTTCAATAGTCTTCTCACCATTATAACAAGGAATTATTATGCTATATTTTATTTTTTCCATAATATAGTCTCCATTTATTCTATTTATCATCTGACTATAATATTATATATCTCAATTGAAAGGTTCAATTATAATGTCATTATTCAATTATATTAATAAAGCTAAAAACTATATAAAAACATACGGATTAATAAAAGGAATAAAAGAAATTATCAATAGAAAGAATAATAAAGATAAAGCCTTAAAAGAATTAAATGAATTTCTTCCTAAAGTTGAAGAAACTGTTAAACCAGTATTATCAAATTATAAAGATCAATCGATCAAGAATTTCACTGATGATCAGAAAAATATTTTTGTCTTTTGGTGGGACGGATTTGATTCAGCACCGCAATTAGTTAAGGATTGCTATAATTCAGTAGAAAAAAATTACGGAAAAGATTTTAAAATTTATAAAGTAGATAAGACCAATTATAAAGAATTATCTGATATGGATGAATTCTTTATAAATAAATTTAATAATAAAAAAATAACGATTCAAACTTTCTCTGATATATTGAGATTCAAACTAATTAATAAATTAGGTGGCGTATGGATAGATAGCACTGTTTTAATAAATAAACCTTTAAATTTATTATCGGATTTAAAAGATTATGGATTTATCACAGCAATAACAAACAATACTTCAGCTTTTATAAACTACGATGGTGTTACTTGTAGTTGGTCTTCTTTCTTTATAGGTGGGTCTAAAGACAATCCATTATTTTCTTGCTTGTTAGATTGTTATAAATACTACCTATCTAATACAAAGGAAAATCCTCCTTATTTCCTAACCGATATTCTTTTAACCCTTTGTAAAAAATATAAAATTGGAGATAACATCTTAAACAAATACACTAAAATCAATGTTAAATTCGATATATTTTATTTATCTGAGCATCTTTCAAACAAAGTGACTAGCAAAGAAAAAGAAAATATGAATAAAATGACAATTCAAAAATTAAATTGGAGAATTGATATCAATAAAATAAAGAAAGATAAGCTTTATTTTGAATGCTTAAAATAAAATCTATTCAAAATCTTCATTGATAATATGATACAAAAGCGAATTTGGATCATTCAATGCAGAAGTGGCGTCAGTTTTATAAGTTAACTTAGCAAAAACATCATTATCGCAAATATAATTTTTATTAAATTTTTCGTTTCTATAATAGAAATAATCTTCTATATGTTCGTTATTATATGGAAGACTATCTATTATCTTTTTATCTTCATCATCATATTTATATAAAAATTGAAAGAAATAATATACTTGGAAATATTCAAAAAAAGTATTTTTATTTCTCAAATAATCTTCAAAAAATAATCAGAGAAATTTTGAATTGATAAAAGTCCTTTATCCAACTTATCTTTTATATTTTTGGGAATATCAATATATCTATTAAAATTGTCTTTATCCAACAAAACAACTTTATATTCACAGCCATGTCTTTTTATGCTTTCAACACAAGTTTTCACTTTGATGAAATACTTTTATGTTTTTATACTTTTCACTCAAAGCATCTATGAATTCAGATGTTCCATCTGTCGAACAATCATCAGAGATTAGCAATTCATCTTCTTCGCTTAGCTGCTTTTCTATAGATTCCACAGCCTTTTCAACATATTCTTTTCTGTTATAACAAGCCATCAAAGCTGAAACTGTCATATACAAAAACCTCTATCCTTTTATTTTCCTTTTAATAAAATTAAATATCTTCTTAAACCAGTTTTGTTTTTCCATAAAGAAATACTTTTGATTCTTCACTTTAAGTTTATTCTTATTTACATAGACATCCATCAATAATTCAGATACAAATCCAAATACTCTTCTTTCCTGACCTTCATATTTTGATAGATCTATTTCTTTTTCAAGTTTAAAAAGAATATCGAACATCCAATCACAATAAGATTTAGCAATTTCTTTTTTAGCTATAAACATATTGAAATAATGACCTGAAGTCTTCTTCATATGTTTATCAAAGAAAGGTAAATATTCTGGATAATCTTTTTCTATAATTTCTCTAGTTTTATCTAAGGCTTCTTTATTATGTGCATGAATATAATGAGAATAATTAGATTCTATATAATAATGTCTCTTCTTAGGAAGGATAATGTCATACTTAGACAATAAACTTTCAATAGTCTCAGCTTTGATAATATTATTAAAATTCTTCTTATGCTTAAGAGAAGAATCCGCAAAATATCTTCTGTAATGAACTAAACCTATAACATCATAATCAAAATTATAAATTCCTTCATAAAGAGCAGTTAATTCACAAAAAGAGTCATTCTTTATTGATATATTCTTTCCTTGATTATCTAAATGTTCTACAAAATGTTCAGTGTTCTTCTCTGCGTTTACTTGAACAGGAATATAAATAGGATCTTTAGGAAATTCAACGTTTTTATGAGTGGCAACAATCAATTTAATATTCATATGTCTTTATTTTTTCTCCTTTTTCTTCATTATCTTTGCTTTTATAGATATAAATTTAGATTTGATTTTAGCTAAATATTTATTAGCTAAAGGATAAGCGAACTCATCCTTAAACAGGTACAAAAACAATGAATATACTATAACACTAACTACAATCATAAGGACCATGGCTTTATTTGCAGATATGAATTTAGTTAATACTTTATTTCCAAGCAAATAAACAACAGCCATAATCAAAGATGCATCCAATGGTTTTATCATTGTTTTTATTACTTTCTTAAAGTCGATATAAAGATGTGAGTAATAAATAAAAACTATAGCGACAAAAGCTTCAGTGAATAAAACAGCATATGCAATTCCATCATTTCCAATGAACTTTACTAATAAATAAACAACAATAATATTTAATATTCCAGCACATAAATAAATTGCATTGGATAATCTCATCTTCCCTTTTGGAATAATATAACTGTAGTTGATGATAGAACTAAAGGCAATGAAAGGAAGCGATAAAGCTAATATATCCATCATCAATACAGCATTAGATCCATCAGAGCCAAAATACAATGGCATAAACACGTCAGCTACACATATTATTCCTAACACACAAGGCAAAGTGATGTCCATGATCACATTGAAAGTTTTATAAATTAAATTCTTTGCTTCCTCATCTTTCCCTTGTGAAATCAAAAAGGACATTCTAGAAAAAATAACAGGAATAATAGCGTAATTAATAGATGTTACTACATCCTTAATTTTAGAAGCTGAGCTAAAATATCCTACTGCACTATCGCCTTTCATCAATCCCAAAATAGTTGAATCCATAGTCGTATAAAGGCTAATAGCTAAAGCAGATATAAAGAATAATGTGGCATTCTTTACATCCATACCCATCATCCTAATATTAAAAGTTGGTTTCTTAATATATTTGCGTAAAGGAAGGAACATTATCAAGCTCGATAATACTGCACATCCACACATTATTCCAACATAAGTCAAATAATCATCAGGTGATTTTACCAAGCAAAAAATAAGAATTAAATTTATTACTTTTATTATTGCTGATCTTATTGCAATCGCTTTGAAATTTTCAATTCCTTGATAAAAGAAACTGACGTCGAGCATTGTCGACAATATATTCAATGCGAATATAACATACGCAATATCATTAGATGAATCGCCGAATACATGGCAGAAAACCATGATGAAATAAACTAAAAGACATCCAACACCGAGGAATTGCTTAGAGAAGAAAACACTCCAGAATCTTCTATTCAATTCATCCGGATTTTTAGTTGCGGTAGAGATTCTTTTCGTACCATAATCCGCAAATCCAAATGCTGCTACTAAAGTGAAATAATTGACATATGCATTTTGATATGTGAATGATCCAACCCCACTAAATGTCAAGACTCTATATACATATGGAGAAAGAACTAAAGGTATTAAATAAGTCAATAATTTAATTGTAATATTAAAAATAGAGCTTTTTTTAAGACTATCTCTTTTTATCTCTTTTTGTTGTTCTACTTTATTTTCCATTAAAAAACCTTATCTAATATATATCCAACTTTTCTATTATAGATTACTTTAATCTTATTTTATAGCCATAGGAACCGTTTACCAAAGCATAACAAAAACAAAGCTATTTTGTTAATGCTTAATTAAATATGTCTCAAAATCCACATTAGTTTTATCTTATGTGGATGAAAGCTAAAAAATAAAGTCAAATTATCTGCCAAAGCCAAACAATAAGCTTAATAACATCATCAACAATTCAAATAAATTAAAATGTGTTTGCTGCATAACAATTCCCCTTTGCTATATCAGTTTAATTTTAGCACTGTTTTGATATATTCGACAATAAAATCTTCAGATGCAGTGACACGATATGGTCTTACATAGACAATTCCAACCATTTTATATGTCCATTCATTTTTGTTTCTTAACCAACTATCTTTAACCTTTGATTCTAATAATCTATAATTTTAGATTGCACAAAGGAGGTCATTCATTTATGGCCAATAATAAAAAGTATTTCTATATTACAACACCTATTTACTATGCTTCTGGCACATTGCATATAGGTCATGCTTATTCAAACTGCATTGCTGATAGTATTGCCAGATATGAAAGAATGACGGGTAAAGAAGTTAGATTCTTAACTGGATCAGATGAACACGGACAAAAAATTGAGGAGAAAGCAAAAGCTTTAAACGAAACTCCTCAGCAATTTGTCGATGATACCGTCAAAGGCTTCAAAGAGACATGGAAACTATTAGATATAACTTACGATGATTTCATCCGTACAACTGATGAAAGACATGTAAAGGTTGTTAAAAAAGTCTTCACCCAACTATTAAATCAAGGCGATATATATCTAGGTCAATACAGTGGATGGTACTGTACTCCCTGTGAATCTTTCTTTACTCAAACTCAATTGATTCAGCCTGGAAATCTTTGTCCTTCTTGTAAGAGACCTTGTCATCAGGAAACTGAGGAAGCTTACTTCCTCAACTGTAAGAAGTATACAAATCAACTTCTTCAATTCTATAAAGATCATCCTGAATTTTCCACTGAAAACAGAATCAATGAGATGATCAATACATTCATCAAACCTGGATTGGATGATTTATGCATTACTAGAACATCATTTAATTGGGGAATCCCTACAAATGAGAATTCCAAACATGTCATCTATGTTTGGATTGATGCTTTGTTGAACTATGTGTCTGCTTTAGGTTATTTATCTGAAGATGATACTTTATTCAATGAATATTGGGGACCTGACAGTGAAATTGTTCAACTTCTCGGAGCAGATATAACTCGTTTCCATTTAATCTACTGGCCTATTTTGTTATTTGCTTTGAATTTGCGTTGCCCGGATAGAATGCTCGCACACGGATTGCTCTTAACACATGGTGGTATAAAACTTTCCAAATCATTCCACAATGCTGTAGAGCCTAAAGTATTGGTAGATAGATATGGATTAGATGCATTCCGTTGGTACATGGTAAGAGGAGTTAAATTTGGTGAGCAAGGTCAATTCACCCCAACCTTATTTGTCAATTTAACAAACACCGATTTAGCAAATGGATATGGAAATTTAGTCAACAGAACAATCAATATGATTAAGAAATATGATGATTGTGTTGTTCCCTCTTATACTGATCCTGTTTTAGATTTCACAAAGAAGCTTTATTCTGATGTAGCTGTATATATAAAACAATACAACGATGCATGGGATAATTTCGATGTCACTGCAGCATCAGGTGCTGCAATGTCCATAATCAACGCAGCTAATAAATATGTCGATGATGCAGCTCCTTGGAATTTATCCAAAGAAGGAAAGACGGCAGAAATCGACGAAGTCATGCACGCTTTGACTTATTGTATTCGTGTAGCTTCTATCACATTGAAGCCCTTCTTGGTTACTAAAGCTAATTTAGCTTTAGATGAATTAAACGTTCCTGAAGATCAACGTCAATTAAATACAATCAACGATTACAAGAGTTTTGGAAATATTAAAACAAATGATCCCGTTCCTCTCTTCCCTAGATTAAAGAAAGATGAAGAAATCAAATGGTTGGAAGATTTGTTTGCACCAAAAGAAAAATAATTTATTTAGTTTTTAAATGATTGAAGACAAGAGTGACAATTTCACTCTTGTTTTTATTTATGAATACCTATACATAAGTAAGATATAAACAAAATTGGCTTTGTATATAATTGGGTATATGAGAACTAGAATAGACTTAAATAAAGAATGGATATTCATTGCTAATAATAAGCAAATCAATGTAAATATTCCTCATACATGGAATGCTCAAGGATCTAGTTTAGTTAAATACAAAGGATCTGCCACTTACATAAAGAAATTTAATAAACCCATAGAACTCAAAGACAAATGTATTTATCTAATTTTTGATGGTGTTAACTCTGTATGTGATGTGATATTAAATGGGATGCAAATAGGACATCACGAAGGTGGATATTCTAGGTTTATAATTGATATTACAAATCAGATACAGGAATCGAACACTTTAATAGTTAAGGTATCAAATAAAACAACGGATTATGTTTATCCAACAACCGCCGATTTCACTTTCTATGGAGGAATTTATAGAAACGTATATTTAGAAATATGTGATAAACATCATTTAAAATTTAATTCATACTCTTCCTCTCCTTTAAAATGCACAACTTCTTATGCAAACAACATCGGTCACTTAAATGTTTGCTATACACCAGCATTCAAAGATGATGAAGTAAAGATTCAAATTGTCAATAAATATGGACTAGTAATTAAAGAAGGATATAACAAAGATTTTGAAATTAACAATCCTATATTATGGAATGGAATTGAAAATCCATATCTATATAAAGTCAAAGCTTCTTTGTATCACGGTAACACATTATGTGATGAGGTAATTGAAAATATCGGATTTCGGTCTTTTAAAGTAGATCCTATCAATGGATTCTTTCTAAACGACAAGCCTTATCCTCTGCGTGGAGTATCAAAACATCAGGATAGAAAAGATAAAGGAAACGCCATTTCATATGATGATATGGAAGAAGACTTAGAATTAATAAAAGAAATAGGGGCTAATTGTATTAGATTAGCACATTACCAACACGATCAACATATTTATGATTTATGCGATAAATATGGATTTATTATTTGGACTGAGATTCCATACATTTCAAAGCACTCAAACAATGGATTTGATAATATCAAACAACAACTTCAAGAATTAATTCTTCAAAATTATAATCACCCTTCAATTTTCTTTTGGGGTCTTTCTAATGAGATTACAATGTTCAAAAAAGAATTTAACAAGAACACTATAGAAGAACATAAAGAACTAAATAAAATAGCTCACTATTTAGACCCAAATAGAATGACCACCATAGCTTGTTATTCGGCTATGCTAATAAACAACAAAATTGCTCATATAACTGATTTAGCCAGTTACAACCTTTATTGTGGATGGTACATTCCTTTTACACATCTAACTTCATTAATCTTAGACTTATGGCATTTGTTTTATCCTAAAAGTCCGATAGGCTTAAGCGAATACGGAGCTGAGGGAATGATAAACCTTCATTCATCTCACCCAAAAAGATTTGATGACACTGAAGAATATCAATGTATTTATCATGAAAAAATGCTTAAGGATATAACTAAAAGGAAATACATCTGGTCTACATTTGTTTGGAATATGTTTGATTTTGCTAGTGAAGGAAGAAATACAGGTGGAGAAGAAGGAATCAATCACAAAGGATTAATAACATTCGATAGAAAGATAAAGAAAGACTCTTTTTATCTTTATAAAGCATATTGGAGCAAAGAACCATTTATACATATTTGTTCAAAAAGATATATAAATAGAAAAGAAAGAAAGACCTTGATTAAAATCTATTCCAACTTAAATGAGTTGATGATTTATAAGAATGATAAATATATAAAAACAATAAAAGGAAACAAAGTTTTCAAATTTAAATTGAAGTTAGATACAATCAATAACATCACAGTCAAAAGCGGTAGTATAGAAGACTCTATAACTATCAACAAAGTAAACAAGAAAGACAAATCTTATATCTTAAATAAGAAATCGAACAATAAAAGTTGGCAAAAATAAACCGCCACATTGATATCGATTAATACTTTTTAAATATTTGCTTTGTTATAAAATTTTTTATATAAAAAAGTTTTTTAATAGCATCGATAAATGAGGCTTAAAAATATTTGTTGGAAGAGAAAAAATTACAAATCCAAATTTATTTGACTTCTTGTATCAACTTATAGACTTCATTTTTCTTTATATCTGTTTGTTTGGATATTAATTTAGCGGCTAAAGAGGGACTTATTCCATTTTCTTTATATAAAGACCACAAAGATAAGATTCTTTCTTTGTTCTCATCTTTATCTTCTTTATATCCTTCTACAACAATAATGCATTCACCTCTAATAGATTTAGGATCTATTTGATCAACTTCATCGAGTGTTCCTCTGATGGCTTCTTCATTTTCTTTAGTCAATTCTCTCAAGACTGCAAAGTGTCTGTTTCCTAAAACTTTATTCATTTCTTTTAAAGTATCTATCAATCTAACTGGAGATTCATAAATGATGAGTGTCGGCTTATCATGTTTTATTGCCTTTAATTGTCCATCCATAGTCTCTTTCTTAGGCGATAAGAACCCATAGAAAGTAAAATCAGCCGTGTCTAATCCAGACATGACCAAAGCAACAATAGAAGCTGTAGCGCCAGGCAAAGATGTGACTGTAATCCCAGCGTCCATACATTCCTTAGCAAATACAGAACCAGGATCTGAGACACCAGGTGCACCGGCATCAGAACAAAAAGCAACTTTTAATCCTTGCTCCAAAATATCTTGAATAATAGTTTTGGATTTCTTCGCTTCGACTTGAGAATATAAGCTTTCGAGTCTCTTAGGCTTTATTCCTAATCTAGATAAAAGAGCTCCTGTTGTTCTAGTATCTTCACAGCAGATTAAATCAGCTTCTTTAAAAACTTCGATTGCTCTCAATGTTATATCTTTATCATTTCCAATAGGAACTGGAACCATATAAACTATTGCGCCTATATGGTCTTCATAAGATTTAATTCTTTGCATCTTTTTTATCCTTCTCTATCGATTCTTCGCTAGGTAATGTCAATCTTGTAGGATCAAATCTTCTCTCTTCATTATGATTATTTGATTTATAAGATGAATTATCTTTTTTAACTTCATCATCATTATGACTTGCAAATCCAAAAGGGTTAGCTGCAGCTTGTTCTTTATTGCTTTGTGGACGTGGCTTAAAGCCGAAAGGCCCCGGCTTAGAGAATCCTCTTCCACCTTTACTATTGTGTTGTTGGCTGTTATTATGACCATTCTTATTATTAAAATGATTATTGTTCTTGTTTCCGTTTTTATTCATGTCGTTAATTTCCTCCATATTTTCTATAACATCTTTCTCATCTTCTTCAGTTTCTTCCTTTGTATCTAATTTTTCCACATTAAAATCAGGTGGATCATCTTCATCATAATCCTCATAATCCTCAAAAGAATTTTTATTCTTCAATTCTTCTTTTTGATTGATTTGGGGTACAAAAGTCAAGCCTTCAGGCTTGTTCTTCTTTATTGTATCAACAATATTTGCTTGAGTCTTTTCCTCTTCTTCATCATCTATTTCTTCACCTTTAGAAATCTTATCCCATTGAGCTCTGGAATAAGTTCTATAAGTATCGCCGTCAGTTACAGTGATAGTATCAGCGATGATATTTACAGATTTTACAGTCCATGTAACATCTTCAATTTCAGCTGTATCACCAGAGTTAGGATATAGTGGTCTAAATTCTTTGTAATAGTCATTTTCGTATCCGAGACAACACATCAAGCTTCCGCATTGACCAGATAATTTTTGAACATTAAAGTTGGGCTTCTCTATTTGATTTTTTATCATTGAAATAGGCGTTCCATTGAAATGACTTAAAAATGTTTTACAACATAAGGGCAATCCACAAACACCTATTCCGCCTATTAATTTTGCTCTATCCTTATTACCTATTTGTCTCATTATAGGATGGATATGAAATTGATTTTTAAATAATAGTAGGAAATTTCTATAATCTACTTTATCAGGTGAAGTATAAATGACCATCGCTTTTTTGCAATCTAAAGAGACTCTAACTTCTACAACTCTCATTCCCATATTCGTCTCATCACTTTGCTTTTGCGAAAACTCTGCCATTTGTCTTTCTAATGCGTGATTTGCATTAAAAGCCTTCATGTCTTCAGGTGTTGCCCTTCTTAAAATAGGAGGAAAAGCTGTCAAAAAATCAGGATTGTTTTTCTCTTCTTCACTAGCTTTTATAACGCCTTTAATTCTAACTAATTCCAATCCGATATCAGATGAATCCGTAACGACAAAAGAATAAGAAGGTGTATCTTCAAAACAAGATATAAAAGAATCTGGTTTATAACCCCAACAAGCCTTACAAATAAACCTATCTTTTTTTTCACCAACTTCGTTTTCTATTTGTGTTGATTTATCGTCCATAAACTCACCTCGATCTCAATATTATTCTTTTACATTCAAAAGTATCAATCCGAGTCTCGCTAATATTCCCGTGAAAGACATATTAGCATTGCTCTCCTTAACACTTTCATCTAACAACACACTAGCTTTACTAGCCTTCTCTATATCACAACTATGTTTAACTATACTGTCTTTATAGACAGAGAATTGCCCATCCTGAACCATTATATCCTTAAAATAACGAGACAATCCCCCGTAAAACCAATTATAACATGTAGAACCTTTTAATCTATCAGCAGCATCGTTCATCAAGCTAAAAACAGCTTCTTTATTAGATTTATCATATGCTTTTATGAATTTATCTAACGCCAACACTGTAGCTAAGAAATCTTTATCTTGACCGATTGATTCCAATCTATTTAAATCTCCAGACATATCACTTAAGAAATATGAATTTTCGTGATTAAATCCATCCGTTATCAGTTTGTTATATAAATAATCTCTAGGAATAGCTTCTAATCTTATTTCTTCACATCTTGATTTGATAGTCGGCAACACTCTTTCAATGTTCGATGTAGTAAGTATAGCCGTGAGACCTGGGGCGGGCTCCTCTAAGAATTTCAGCATGGCATTAGCCACTTTTTGAAGAATGTTATCGGCTTGTAAAATGACATAGGACATACGTTGGGAAGATACTTTTTTATTCTCGACTGAGCTCATAGAATATTTATCTCTCAAAGTTATTATGTCATCTTTCTTGATGAGACCAATTCTTCCATCAATCAAATAGAAATCAGGTCTAACTCCTGCCATAAATCTTTTACAAGAGTCACATTTCCCACACGCTAAACCACCGCTCTCACAATTCAATGTTTGAGCGATAAATAAACTTGCTTCTTCAAAAGGACATCTAGGAGAGCCAAACAAAAGATACGCTTGCGATATTCTTTTGTTCTCCATGGCATTTTGAAGAATAGTCGCTAATCTAGGTTCAAGCTTTATGAATTCATCTCTATCCATTTAGCTTCGATAACTCCCGCTATTTGCATAGCTTCATCTTCAAATTGTTGGTAACCATCAATAACCTTAATTCTTTCAGGGAATCTAGATTTCAATTTTGAATAAGCTTCAGCTACCATGTCATAGAATTTTAATTTTTGCACGTCCAATCTATTCTCTTCATGCTTATCATCTGAATGCATTCTCTTCTGTGCATCGACTGTTTTTATATCGATCAAAAACGTAATATCTGGCCAAAGTCCATCCATAGCAAAGTTATTGATGGCCATAACTCCATCAAATCCTAGATTTCTAGCATATCCTTGATAGACCAAACTCGAATCAACATATCTGTCGGATAACAAAATGCATTTTTCTTTGAGTAAAGGCTCTAGTTTGGAATGAACCAATTGAGCTCTTGCAGCTGCGAATAACAAAGCTTCACATCTATCATCCATATCTGTGTTTTTATTGTCCATAATGATGTTTCTTATGGATTCAGATATAGGTACGCCACCCGGTTCTCTAACCGAATATACATTGTATCCTCTAGCAGTCAAAATCTCATTAACTCTTTTCATTATGGATGATTTCCCACATCCATCTATGCCTTCAAAAGAAATGAATAATCCATTCTTTTCTTCTTTCTTCATCACTCGTTCTCCTTTCCTACTAAAACTCTACCTTTTATAGCTTCACTCATAGTTAAAGGATCAGCATATTCAATAATTGCTCCAGATGGCAATCCTTGAGCAGGTTTTGTGACTTTGCAAGATGAATTCTTCAATAAATTAGCTATATAAAGAGCTGTTGTTTCACCTTCCAAATCTTTATTGGTCACAGCTATTACTTCTTGAATTCCTTCTTCTTTCACCTTCTTCAGCAAAGCATCCAAACCTATAGAACTCGGAGTTCTATGGTTAGCTGGAGACAAACTTCCTCTCAATACAAAATACAATCCGTGATAAGCATCAGTCGATTCAATCGAATAAACATCTTTGCTGTCTGTGACTACCAAAACAGTCTTTCTATCCCTTGTCATATCATCACAAATAGGGCATTCTTCATCATCGATTAAAAGCCCACATTTAAGACATCTATGGACCTTTTGAATCGCTTGATTCAACACTTCTTCAAATGCAATCAAATCACTTTTGGGCAAGCTCAAAGCAGCATATGCCATTCGATATGCTGATTTGCTTCCTACGGAAGGAAGCTTCTTAAAAAATTCTGCTATATCTTTTACCGATTTAGAAGTTTCCATCGTTGGGATTAAAGCCACCAAATCCATTAGGCAAATCGATGTCGTCATCATCTTCTTCATCATCGTCATCTTTTTTCTTTTCCATGAAAGTTTTGACCATGATGGCTTGTGTCTCTTCTGAGAACATTTTTTCTAGTTCTTTTCTTTCGGCAGCGATTGCGTCACAGCAATTGTTAAAAGCCATAGTCAAAGCTTCACCTACTTGTTCAGCAGAGTATAAAGCCAAATATTTAGGTGAAATAATAACTGAACTAACCTTATAGCTTCCTAACATCTTAATCTTCACTCTACCATCTGCTACTATAGAATTGAATTCCTTGTTTTCTAAGTTTTTTATACGCTCACTAAATCTTGCTTGCACATCTCTAGCTTTAGATGCGACTTCACTAATTTTCTTCATATCATTTTTTTGCTGCTCTTCTGCCATGTTAATTTTCTCCTTTTAATTCTTTTAAAAACAAATCAGCGTTAGATTCTTCTTCATCCTTCTTTTCTTGACTATCTAATTGTATAGGAGTTTTATCAGGAAGTGTGTTGTTTTTTAATCTTTCTTTGAATACTTCTACCAGTTTATTAAACCGAGAAGTTGATAAACCTATAACTAATGGTGATTTTGAGAAGTTAAATTCAAGCAATTGTTTGAACTTATTCTCATTATCTGGATTGGAAATCACCGCCAAGTCTTTATCATAGTCGGAAGTCACTACTAACATAGAATCAGTCGCTATAGCTGGCTTAGATTTCATCAAAGCTAGTAAACAGTCTTGCAAGCTCGGATCTTCTAAATCCATGATATCCCATTTCTTCAAATAATCTTTTCTCAAATTCTTATCACCGTGTTTCATTATTGATAGGATTTGATCATCTGAATAAGATTCACTCGTTTCAACCGGTTTTATCTCTTCTTTTTCCACTTCTTTCTTCTCTTCTTTTATAACCTTAGGCTCTGGCTTTGGTTCTTCTTCCAATGGCTTAAATGAAGATAATAAATCAGTTTGGGATTGTATCGGTTCCTCTACTTTATCTTCTACTTTAGTCTGTAGTTGTGTTACCTGTTTTTTTTCTTCTACAGCTATTCTTTTTATAGACTTAGAGACTGGCTTTACCTCAACTTGTTCTTCCACTCCAGAACATAATTTAATCAAGGCTAATTCAAAGACATCCATCAAATCTTGAGCAAATCTATAATCTCTTTCTGCTTGGATTAAATTTTGTATATCTCTTTGTGCTTCTTGTTTAGATATATTAGAAAGTGAATCGGCTTGCTTAAGACTCAATTCTTTTAACAATTTTTCATCACCACCAAAGCTTCTAATGATAATGTCTTTGTAGATTCCTTCGAGTTCTCTTGTAACCCTGACGATATCCATTCCTTTATCATAGAAATTTCTAGCTTTGATCAATAATTCTTGAAGATTTCCTTCATGGGCCAATTGGATGAGCTCTATCTTGTTATCGATATCCAACAATCCAAACAAGGTTTCTATTGTCTCTTCATCAATTTTTGTTCCACCAAAAGATACAGCTTGGTCCAATATTGAGAGAGCATCTCTAACACCACCCAAAGCCAGCTCGACAATCTTATTTATAGCACCTTTTGTATATCCAATGCCTTCATTCTTCAAAATGTATTCAATTCTTCCATATAAGTCTTTATCTTCCACTTTAGAAAAATCAAATCTTTGAACTCTCGACAATATAGTTGGAAGAATAGATTGGGGCTCCGTTGTACACAAAATGAATATGACATAACTTGGTGGTTCTTCCAAAGTCTTCAACAAGGCGTTGAATGCGGGCTCTGTCATGTTGTGACACTCATCGATGATATAAACCTTATATCTTCCCATCAAAGGCTGGTAATTGACTTGAGTGACCAAGTCTCTGACATTGTCGACTCCAGAATTAGATGCGGCATCAATTTCTATGACATCAGGATGACTTCCTGTTGCGATGGATTTGCAAGAATCGCATTTCAAACACTGATGGCCTAATCCTTCTTTGCAATTTAAAGCTTTGGCAAACAATCTTGCCATAGAAGTCTTTCCTGTTCCTCTCGGTCCACAGAATAGGTAGCCGTGACCTATCTTGTCCTCTCTCAAGGAGTTTTCTAAAGTCTTTACTATTGCTTTTTGACCTACTACTTGTTCGAAGCTTTGAGGTCTATATTTGTTGTATAGTGCTTGATATGCCATTTCAATTCCACCTGATTTTATTATAGTTTATTACCTCTCTTCTTTTTGTCTCTAAAAAGAAGATGAGACAAAACCGATAGAGTCCATTCATAAAAAGCCATCACTCATATCAGGTGATGGCAATATCAACTAATTTAACTCTTATACGCTTGCACGGATTGGAGTGATGATTTGAAGATTGGAATCATCGCCATTTTGAACCATAAACAAACGTCCTTCACCAGCAAATGCCAATGTAACTTCCTTAGAATTCAAAGCGTGTACAGCATCTGTGACAAACTTAATATTGAATCCGATTTGGAATATATCGCCGTTAAACGATGCGTTCTTCAAATGTTCTTTAGCTGCTCCATAAGATTGGGATGAGGCTGCAATTTCAACCCCATCAGCGCTGCAGGTCAACTTTGCTAGAGGAGTAGCGTCTCCCATAGTGACCAAGGTGACACGATCCAAAGCAGAAATGAATTCGTTAGAATCGACAGTTAATGAGAAAGGAGTAACAGCAGGTTTAATCTTCTCAGGCGAAGGGAATTCACCATTGTAAAGTCTTGATTGATAGATTGTATCTCCTACAGAGAACAAAGCTTTTCCATCTCCTAACTCCAATTTGACTTCCTTCAAGTTTTCTGTCTTTGCAATCATAGACAATACTTTGACAGGAACTGTGAAACTCATTTCAGGAGCATCAGGTACTTCGATAGTCTTTTGAGCCAATCTACAAGCATCTGTTGCTAAGAAAGCTATTCTTCCATCACCCGATTTAATATTTATTCCTAAGAAACACTGTCTTGCTCCTTTGACAGCCACGGCAAATGAAGTGCATTGATACATGCTGATAAATTGCTCACCGGTGATTGTGACCGATGAGGAAGAAGAAGGATCAGACTCCATTTCAATATCAGGATATTCTTTAGCATCAATAGAATTGATGTTGTAGAAGGTGTTCTCATCAGATACTGACAAGTTAGTGTCATCAGTTAAATTCAAAGTAATGACATTTCCAACCATCTTAGTAACCATTTCAACCAAAATTTTGGCTGGAACTTGAATACGACCAGGTTCAGCTGAAATGATTACATTTTCGCCTTTCTCATCTTTTTCAGATAATTTAGTCTTTAAAGTGATATTTCCATCACTAGCTAATATTTCCAAGGAATCTTCAGTGACCGTCAATAAGAAATTCATAAATGCAGGTTCACTTGATTTTGCAGGAATTGCATCTGCAGCTCTTTGGAAAATTTTCTTTAATGCGTCGGCTTTTGCTGTTAATTTCATTTTGATTTATATCTCCTAATACGTCTTTAAGTCTTAACGACAATAATAAGGACTGTGGATAAGTGGATAAGTCCAATAGAATTATAGATAATTTGGACTAAAATAGGGCTTTTTTCGTTTGATTTTAACGGGTTTTCTATAAAATTCTCGCTTACATCCTATCCACATGGCTTTTTGAAATATCCACAATTCAAGCATTGTTAACCACATTCTTAGTAGTTACTCTCTTAGATATTTCACTGAGAGAGGCTTGCAAAGACCTGTCAGTCTTTGTTTGACCACTGATTTTCTTGACCGCAGTCATGACAGTGGAGTGGTCTCTGCCGAATTCTTTACCGATGTCTTTGAAGGACATATCTAGTAAAGAACGGCACAAATACATGGATATTTGTCTAGCCATTGCGATTTGTAAGGTTCTAACTTTGGATTTGACTTGATTTTCAGTGACATTGTAGTAGTTACATACGGCATTGATGATTTTTCCAGGACTGACAGGATCTTTTTCACCGCCACCTCTACCTTTTCTGTCACCGAACGCTTCTCTACAAAAGTTCAAATCTATTTTTCCTGTGTTTTGATGTGTTGTAGATAGGAAGAGAATCTTTTTCAAGTCACCTTCCATGGAGCGGATGTTGGCAGGGTTATGATCTACCAAATATTGAAGGCTTGAATCATCGAACATCTTTAAATCCAATCCTAAGGATACTATTTTTAGCTTTAATATATCCATCATAGTATCTGGTTGAGGCTTTTTGATCATGATGGATAAACCACCGGAGAATCTACTGACTAATCTATCTTCTAGACCATCTAGTTCGGCGGGGCTTCTATCTGAGGTTATGACTATTTGCTTCTTTTCAGATATCATCGAATTGAATATGTTGAAGAAGAAAGCTGAAGTTGCATTTTTGCCTTTTAAGAACTGTATATCATCTATTAATAATATATCTATGGATTTGAAGTACTGTTTGAACGAATCGGCATCAGAGTTTCCTGTGGCGTACTTTACAAATTCATCGATGAATTGATCGGTGTTTGTATAGAGAACTTTTCTTCCTGGGTATCTTTCTTGATAAGCATTTCCAATAGCGTTTAATAGATGAGTTTTTCCATATCCTGTTGCTGAATATATAAATATAGGATTCATAGCACTAGGGCTAGATACGGCTAATAAAGCAGCTCTAAATGCATCTAAATTAGATTTTCCTTTGACATAGTTGTCGAAGTTATATTCTTTGCTGATTTTAGTTCCAACAAAGAAAGGTGAAGTTTGATTACTGACTATTTGAGAATCAAATTTAGCTTTTTTGTTGTATGAATTTTCATCGATAAAACGCAAAGAATATTCAGTCTGAGTAACTTTCTTCAAAGCATCTATAGTGATGCTTGTAAAGTTAGAACTTGTAGAAAGAACTCTGGCAGCAACTTTACCGCTAGCTGTAATAGTAGCGACAGTTTCGGTTAAGGAAATCAGTTTCGTTTCATCAAAATAAGCCTCATAGACTTGGGTATCGTTTAAAGCTTTTTCTATATATAGTAAAGCTTCGTGCCATATTTTAATCAACTCTTCTTTAGGTGTATCTATTCCCATATAGGCAAAATCTCCAAATTTAAGCTATGTAAGGATACCACCTAAAAGGTTAGTTTTCCACATCAACAGCATACCTAAAAGTAGTTCAAATTGAGTTATCCACACGCCATATCAAAAACATTAGTAAAATAGGATATTTTAGTTATCCACATACCGCTGATGTGTGGATAAGTTGTGGATAAGTAGTATACACACCTTATCAATGTGGACAAGTTTATAGCCATCCACACACCGATAATTATCCACCATGGTTGTTCTATTAAAAAGTTTCGATGAATACTGCATTTTCATAAAAGTTATCCACATAAATTTTATAGTTATCCACACCCATGTGGATAAATGTTTTTATGTGTTTTTACCCACATAATGGGTTGTGGATTATAATTTCAAAATGTGGAAATTCACTTATTGATATGTTGATATAAAAAGTGATTAATCACCTTTTAACTTTATCTTTGTTAGCTACTCTGTGTCTTTTATCCTTGAAACTTTTATCTCCAACGTTCTTATAACACTTGTACCAGTATCTAATAGTTTCTGGACAAACTATGTTGTACTCGATAGATAGTCTTTCAAAACTCTTGTACGGGTTCTTTATTTTTGCCATAACTACTTCGTATCTGATTTGATAATTGTATTTTTGATAACGCATTTATGTCTCCCCCAATACATATGTGCTTCTAAATTATTAAAAAGAGCAAACTTTGTTTTATAATGTGTAAGTACTTCAAAGCATAGTTGCTTTGAGTTTTATTTTGATGATAAGGAGAACGATAATGACAGACGCACAAGATTACATGTTCCAAAGACTTGATATGATGGAAAAGAGACAAAAAGAAATCAATGATCTTTTGGCTGAAGGAAACTTATCTTCACAAAAGATTGTCGATTTATCCAAGGAATTATCCACTTATGATGAACCTGTTAGCTTATATGTTGAATATAAGAAAATGGTCTCAGACAAAGAAGCTGCTGAAGCTTTGAGCAAGGATCAAGATCCTGATATGAAGATGATGGGTGAGAGTGAAGTGGAAAGACTTACTCCTCTTATCGATGAAAAATTAGAGCAACTTCAAAAAGCTCTTCTTCCTAAAGATGCAGATGATGACCATAACGTCGTCATGGAAATCAAAGGAGCAGTCGGAGGAGAAGAAGCATGTTTGTTTGCAGCTGATCTTTTCCGTATGTATTCCAAATACGCTGAGAGTCAGGGATGGAAGGTTCAAATCATGGATGAATCTTTAACACCTTTAGGTGGATATTCCAATGTAACCTTAGTGGTCAAAGGAAAAGGTGCTTGGTCAAAACTTAAATTTGAATCAGGAATTCATCGTGTTCAACGTGTTCCTGTCACTGAAGCCTCCGGTAGACTCCATACTTCGACAGCCGCTGTATTGGTTATGCCTGAACAACAAAATGTCGATATTCAAATCAATCCCCAGGATTTGGAAATTGAAACATATCGTTCATCCGGAGCTGGTGGTCAAAATGTCAATAAGACCGAATCAGCTGTTCGTATTATTCATAAGCCTTCAGGAATTGTTGTCACTTGTCAGGTTGAAAGAAGTCAGATGCAAAATAAGGAATTGGCTATGAATCTTCTTAGAACTAGACTTAAAGCAAAGATGGATAGTGAGAAAAATGCAAAACTTGAAGCTGAAAGAAAGCTTCAAATAGGAACTGGTGACAGATCAGAAAAAATTAGAACCTATAACTATCCTCAAAATAGAGTGACCGACCATAGAATCGGATTTACGCTTCAAAAATTAGATAGAGTAATGGAAGGCGATTTGGAAGAAATAATAGACGCTTTAAGATCAGCTCATGAAAAAGATTTGGTCATGGAGCAAATGAAAGGCGTCCAGTGACAATTAAAGAATTTCAAAGACGGGCATTAAACATCCAGGGGGTATATCTCCCTGATGTTTTAGATATTTTGAAAGAAATATTTAATGTATCTTCGGTAGATGTGATAATCGATGGAGATAAAGAATTAGATAGTCGATCAATTGAAATATTAGACAGATTAAATAAAAAAGAACCTTCAGCATATATAATCGGACATATTCAATTTGCAGGAATGACTATTAAAGTCAATCCTAATGTTTTGATTCCAAGAATGGAAACAGAAGAATTAGTTTTGAATTTGTGTGAAACAATAGATTTCTCAAACAAGAAGATATTGGATCTTTGCTGTGGTAGTGGGTGTATCGGTCTTTCTATAGCTAAGAGATTTCCATCATCTACAGTTATTCTTTCAGATATATCTAAAGAAGCTATAAATGTAGCTGAAGAAAATAAAAGAATTAATGATATAAATAATGCTACATTTGTAGTCTCTGATTTCCTAGAATCTATCAAAGATAAATTCGACTATATAATCTCTAATCCTCCATATATACCGGAAGGTACAAAAACAGAAACTAGTTATGAGCCTGCTTTAGCCTTGTTTTCAGGAATAGATGGATTGGATTCATATAGAAAAATAATAAATAAATTACCTTTTGTTTTAAAAGAAAAAGGAGAGGTTTTCTTTGAAATAGAAGATGGAAAAGAAGATAATCTTTTGTCTATAGTAGATAGACAAGGAATATATAAAGGAATCATAAAAAAAGATCTGGCTAATAAAGCCAGATTCATGTATTTGAAGAAAAAAATTAGTTGAAGCTATCTTCATCGTCATCATCGTTACGTTGATTTGAAGATAGATTGATATTTGATTTGTTGTTATCGGCTGGGAGTTGAGGTGCTTGACCGGTTAATTGTAGAGGAGTTTGTCTTGTTTCGACTGGTTTGTTGACCGATGATTCAGGAATGGATTTGTGATTGTTGAAAGATTGACCGTTGGAAGCAGATGTTATCGACTTAGCTTCACTCAAGTAATTTAATTGTGATTTATTGATGGCAGCGTTGTGATTCTTAATCATTTTCTTTTGATGCGTTTTAACTAATGAATATATGAGTCCTGGAATGATTAAGAGTAAATACAAGAAAATGATATTTAAAATATCAGTCGAATAATAAGTTTTTCTTTCTTCTTCTTTTTTGAAATATAGCCTTTCTAATTCGACCATTCTATCGTGGTATGGAATATTTTTGCTTCTAGTGAATGTAAGTCTGTAATTCTTCATCTTCTTGGGTTTCTTTTTCTTACATGCGCCATTAATCAATGTCCATCCAAAAATAGTTTTAGCATTGACTATACGAACATAATCGTCCCCCATGACTTTTATTTTTGATTCTTCTATGTTGTTATTTTCATTTGCCATAATAATTCACCTTCTTATGATTTTACTAGAGGTTAATTGCTTTGAACAATAGTATTGTTCAACATTTCAATTAAAGTTTTTGTTATATCGTCTTTAGATTCATCTGAATATAAATAATGAGATGAGTTTTTCATTATATGGATTTTAATATTATTGTTTTCCTTTAATAGTTTAAGAGTTTTCTTAGATACTAATTCATCATTATCCGCATGGAAAGCAATGGCTGTAGTTTTCAATTTTTTGATTTCCTTTTTTCCTTTTTTGATACCTCTCAACAATGAATAAAATGGTTTAGCCCAGTAAACGTATGAAAAAGGATTTTGAGATAATTCAACACCGCAAATATCGGATGCGTGTTTTATAGTTTCGTCTTTAATTTTATCTTTCTTATGAAATCCTACAGTTAGATATGTTTTTAAATTAGAAGCCTTCATCCATATCTTTAAAGGGCAATTCAATAAAAGAAGATATGGAATTTTATTCGGGTGTTTATTAGCCTCAGTAATCGACAATAGCGTACCTAATGAATGACCAACAAAAATAATTTTCTTGTATTCTTTAGAATATTTCTCGTATAAGATTTCTATTTGCTTCTCCCATATTTTCATACTTGCTTTTCCGAATTCTCTAGAAGGTAAAGCGTGGCCTTCTAAAGTTGGAGCTACATAAGATATATTCTCAGGCAACTTGTCTATTATGAATTGATAAAAAATTGGTAATTCAATAATTCCGTGTAGCATAACGACAATTACATCTTTATTATCAGTAATTCTTTCTAATGTGTATGGCTTCATAATATCATTTCATCCTCTTGGCTTCTATTTCTTTGTTTATGTCGATTATTAAATCTTTATCTATCTTTAAAACTTCTCTATCCAAAGTATAGATTCCATTACATTCAGTTTCACAATCATTTAATTCAGTATAGATTATTCCATTTAAATTGCCGGAAATAATTTGAGGCATTAAATTTTTATATAAATCTTTATATCTCTTTTCCAATTGATTTTGCTTTTTAACGGTCTTATGTCCGTATGCTTTTGGATAAATGAAATGATTGGGAACAATCCATGAAGTTCCACCGACTTCACTCAAGAAATATGGTCTATTATTTCTTGTCTTTCTTTTTCTTGCAGGCAATGTATAGGAGTGAATAGAGAAGAAATCAGATTTATTAGAATCCAACCATCCGCTAGCAGTATCGTATAATCTAGAAATATCTAAAGATTTAAAATAAACATAGTTTTTGCTTGGATCAAATTCGCCCCATGCTTCATTGAAAATTGTATAAACTATTATTGAAGGATGATTAAATAAAGAATTTACAATCTGTGTTGATTGATTGATGAATAGATCACGTCCTTCTTTGTCTTCTCTTCCATAATTTTTATAAGTACAATATTTTTCTTTGTTGAATAATTTTATCGATATTCTTGGAAATACAACATTGAAGAATTTATATTTAGTTCCACCACATGGAAAATCTTGAATCAATAGCAATCCATATTTATCAGCTAGGTAATAGAAGTATGGAATTTCAGTTTTTATATGTATTCTTAATGTGTTATATCCTAACTCTTTAACATTCTTTATATCTTTTTCAAAGACATCATAAGACTTAGGAGTTAGTCCTCCTAAGTCATAATATCCTTGTGCTAATAATCCGTTTATAAATAATCTTTTATCATTTAATAAAATACAAGGTTGATTGTTAATTATTTTGTTTTCTATCTTTCTAATTCCAAAATAAGAATGAATAATATCGTTAAAGAATTTTATTTCAACTTCATATAAGTATGGATCGTCTACATTCCATGGATGGAAATTATTTAATTTTATTTCTGTCTTCTTGTTAGATTCAATATTAAAGATAGTTCCGTCTATATTTAAGTATACTGTTCCTTCCACAGAAGTCGATATCAACACCTCTACGCTTTTCTTATCATATAAAGGTTTGAATATGGCCTCTTTGATGTAATTGTCTTCAACATATTCAATCCAAACTGGTTTATATATTCCACTGGAAGAAGAATAAAACCATCCGGATGGAATGAGGCGTTGTTTGCCTCTCATATAATAAGATTCATCTGTAACATCTTTTACTCTGATATATAGGTCATTATTTCCTTCCATTACAAAAGGCTTTATATCAAACGAGAATGATGTGTATCCGCCGATGTGCTGGCCTACGAATTTGTTATTTATATATACATCAGCTATTTGATCTATTCCTTCAAAGTGAAGGAAAATATGAGGCTTCATTTCATCTTTTGATATGGATAAAACTTTATGATAGTGAATGTATTCATCTGGTTCTAATAGATGATTTACAAAAGACAGAGGTGATTCTATAGCGTAAGGTACATTGACTTTATTTGTCCAAGATGTAGGCTGATTTTTATCTTTACTAATACATATATCCCAACATCCATTTAAAGATTTATAAGAATCTCTTCTAAAATTAGGGTTTGGATGCTCTGATAGATGAACATCTTCTATTGATCCGACATCAGCATGTTTTTGAAGATTGCTACATAGATATCCTTTGTTTTTCATATAAAGCCCTTTCTATTATTAAATAGATTATAAAATTAAAATCTTATTATTGTTCTAGGGTTGAAATTGTTAGATGAAAAAAGCCGCTTTTAGCGGCTTATATGACTACTTAATTCAGCTTTTTTATCTTCTACTTTAGACTGAGCTTCTACCTCAGCTTTGGCAGCTTCTGTTTCCTTGGCTTCCTTGGCTTCTTTTTTATCCTCGGCCTTCTTATAGTTTAAAGCAGCTGTTTTTGCTGCTTCTTCCAAAGCCTTTCTTTTAGCTGTGAGATAGTTGAAAGTCTTAAGGATGACGAACAAGGTCAAAGCGATGATCAAGAATGCGATGATAGCATTTATAAATGTACCCCAATCGATGATAGCGGATTGTTTGTAAGTCCAAGTGTCACCGTGTTGTGTATACAAAGCTTTCAATGAATTGATCCATTGAGCTTCGTTATTTTCATAGGTTCCACCAAGCTTTGTACAATAAATTTTAGCCATTTCAGCTAATTTATCGTTTGAGAAGTACTGACCGATTCCTTCAATACCTTCTTGTGCTTTGTTAGCTGCGGGAAGAACTGTGACTAATCCTGTCAAACCTCCAGGAACTCCCCAAGTACAAATCGAAAGCAAGATGTTGGTAAAGGCTGTGACGATTGCACCGAAGGCTGAACCCATGATGACACCGACTGCCATATCGACCACATTACCGCGATTGATGAATGCTTTGAAATCCTTCCAAAGACTTCCTCTTTTTTTCTTTCTCAATTCTTTCTTTTCTGCTTTAGTTAGCTTCTTCTCTTCTGCCATAAATAGCTCCTTTAATAATTAATTGAAAAAAAGACTTTAAAAATTATATACCTCTTAATAGGTTGGTGCAAACTGAAGAAATAATTAGAAAACGTATTATTGTTTTTTGTCTAAAGCTCTGGTCTCTGTAGGTGATACATCGCCTCTAGTTAAGAAGTTGAAACCATTCATCAGGCATGATGTTATCAAAGGACTTCCTACGGCGTATAGTATTGCGACTAGAATCATTGTCTTGTTATTTAATAAATTCTTGTAATTGGAGAATACTATTGCGCTGAATGGCGGGTAAGGGACAAATCCAAATATAGCTATTAAAGTCAAAATCCATTCGCCTATAAACAAACAAAATCTATATGTATCAAATGGTTGAGATAAGGCATATAAGACTGACAATGCAGCAAATGTCATTCCTAATCCTGCTAAAGATCTAATTGCTTCACCACCGACGGAAGTTTGACTTGTACGGAACCATGGCATTTCCAAGGGATTCATGCCTTGAATGGATGAATCGTTGAAGAACCCGACTTGTCCTAAGATGAATGTCAAAGCAACAACAATTAATAAAGAGATTGCACCAGGAATAGCTTTTGAGAAGGTGTTTTTAATGAAGTGTCCTTTGATTTGACTCTTATCAGGCTGTAAAGCCAACAAGACTGAAGGAACACCAATTCCTATGAATTCCATCAATAGGATATCTCCAGGCAAGAACGGGTAGATGATTTGTGCTCCACTTTGTCTTCCCATAGTAGAGAATCCTAAAACAATAAATACGATAGCTAGGGTAAAGGTAAAGATTGTTTTCATCAAGTATAAAGCAGATGATCTTTGAATGTTGTTTATGACTCGTCTTCCTTCCAATACTACAGCGGGCATGGATGCAAAATTGGAGTTTAGCAAAACTAAATGAGCTACATTTTTAGCAGCATCAGCACCGCTAGCCATAGCTATAGAACAATCCGATTGCTTCATAGCTAAAATATCGTTGACACCATCACCGGTCATTGCAACGGTTTTACCGGATTGCTTAAGCGACTTGACTAGGATGGATTTTTGCTCTGGTGATACACGTCCAAAGACCGTATATTTGTCTGCTATTTCAGCTGTTTCTTTTAAGGATAATCCTTCTAATGATACAGCTTTATTATAATTAGGAACGCCACACATACCAGCAATTTCGGAAGCTGTTAATGGATTGTCTCCTGAAATAATCTTAATATTAACACCATTATTTACAAACCATTTAATAGTGTCTGGAGCTTCATCTCTGACATGATCTAATAAAACAAATAAAGCTACTGGAACAACTTCTCCATTAATTTCACCGGTTGCATCTATGTAATCTTCACTATGAGCTAACATTAAAACACGATATCCGCTTCTCTGTCTTTCGGAAATTATATTAACTAAGTTTTTATTATCGGCTTTATAAACAAATTCAGGTGCACCTAGAACGAAAGTTCCCATACCTTTGAATGAAACGGCAGAATATTTCCTAGAAGAACTAAATGGAATTTTTCCAACTACTGCGAGCTTTCCATTTAAAGCATATCTTTCAGCCAAAGCTAAAGAAGTTTGATTGGATTCTCTAAATGTCGCTAAATAAGAACCCATTACAGTATCTAAATCTATCTTCTTATCTATGACAATAACTTCACTGACCTCCATTGTTCCATCCGTCAGTGTTCCAGTTTTATCTAAACATAATGTATTGGTTCTAGCGAGCATTTCAAAGCAATATAAGTCTTGAACTAATGTATGCTTTTTAGACATATTGACGACACCAACTGCCAATGCGACTGAGGTCAATAAGAACATACCTGCGGGGACAGAACCTATAATAGGACCGGCTGCATTTAAAATTCCGGCTTTGAACATTTCCCATGGATCAGTGGATCCCGAATTGATAATTCCTATAATAATTAAACATGTAGCGACAGGAACTATTAAGAATGAAATTACCTTGATAATTTTATTTAATGAGCGAAGCAATTCCGAACGAGGTTTTTGAAATTTCTTTGCTTGTGATTGAAGACTTATAGCCCAATTAGCTTCGGCAACTTTTATTACTTTTGCGGTTCCACTTCCGGAAGTAACAAAAGAACCCGCATAAACTGTATCTCCTGTATGTTTTTTTACAGGTAGAGATTCACCGGTCAATAAAGACTCATTTACTTCTATAGATCCATCGACGATTATTGAATCGGCTGATATTTGATTTCCTATCGATAGTGAAATGATATCATCTAATACTATGTCATCAGTAGGAACTTTTAATTCTTTTCCATCTCTGATAACAGAAGCGGTAGGAGTTGTGACTAATCTTAGTTTCTCTATTGTCTTTTTCGATCTAATTTCTTGGAATATTCCTATTGCAATATTTGCAATCATTATTACTAAGAATGTACAATTCTTCCATTCACCTATTACGCATAAGCATATTGCAACGATAATCAACAAGATGTTGAAGAAAGTAAAGATGTTATCTTTAATGATTTCCCAATAAGTTTTTGTATATGTAGTTTTTACTTTATTGGTTAATCCTGATTTTGTTCTTTCATCAACCTGACTTTGCGATAATCCTATAGCAAAATCAGGATTATATCTGGTGGCTTTGTTTATTTTGTCATTGATGATGGATTCGTTGATACGTTTCTTTTTCTTTCTTTTAAACCATTTAAATTCATGACTTTTTATTATCTTTTCGACTCCGGAATCTAAACTTTTTTCCTCGCTGAAAACATCGATCATTGATTTTCCTGCCGGAGCTTTGATTTTTTCCTTTTCTTCATCAGACATTACTTGTTGAGGCTGATTTGATTGCAAATCATCTTTTTTCTTTTTTCCGAATAAATTTGAAAGACCTAAAAATTCCCAAAATCCTTGCCCATCTTTCTTCTTTTCACTTTTGTTTTGTGTTTGGCTTGATTTTGATGAAGTTGTTTTTTTCTTTTTCTTTTGATTCGTATCTACAGCTTTGTTATTTAAATCTTTAGCTAAATCTTCAGCATAGACAATTTTAGATTCGGGTTTCTTAATTGGAGAATCGATAATGGTAGTATTCTTTGGAGTTGTGTTTTCTGCTTTATTTTTCTTAGGATGTTCCATTCTATCTCTCCTTCCTTTTCTTACTGGTATCAATTATAAAATAAGTATAGGGTGATAATAAAAGGGTATGTAAATAGGAAAGGACTATTCTTTTATAGGAATTACTGCTTTTACTGTAAAAGTAGACTCATCAGCGGTAAAGGATATTTTTCCATGTAATTTTTTTATGACATATACGATAGATTTAGTTCCATAACCATGGTAGTTTTTATCGTCTTTACTTGTCTTAGGGAGCCCATCTTTACCAAAGTCGAGTTCTAGTAAAATAAAATGTGTGTTCTATGTCCAAAAACATCAGGTAAATAAAGGGTTTTAGGGATACAAAAAATATTTGTTGTTTTTTGATAATTTAAAATGACAGCAAATGTGATGTTTTTATTAAACTTGGTTGCTCTTGAATTGCCTAAAACTTTGTAAGTTTAACAAAGTGGTTTTATTATGATTATTAAAGACAATAATTCATAATGTATCATTGTAATGATATAAATTTAATGTTCGCTATTGGTTGAAATGTAGATATATCATTGTAATGACAGAAAATGTCATAATTGATTGGCAATGTATCATTGCAATGATATAATAGTATAGATTAAAAGGAGAAGAAGATGTCAAAGTTGGTTATTTATCACGGCTCAAAAGATATTATTGAAAAACCATATTATCACGGTGGGAAAGCCCAAAATGATTATGGTTTTGGATTTTATTGCACAGAAAGTTTGGAACTTGCAAAAGAATGGTCTTGTAGCAATAACGAAAATAATGGATTTGCAAACAAGTATTCTATTAATTTGTCTGGGCTTAAAATTCTAGATTTAACAGATAAAAGATATTCAATACTTAACTGGATTGCAATACTTTTAAAATTTAGAACTTTTGATTTGAGTAATGATATATCTATTCAAGCGAAAGAGTTTTTGTTCAAAAACTTTTACATTGATGTAAATAATTACGATATAGTTATTGGGTTTAGAGCAGACGACTCATATTTTAGTTTTGCAAGAGATTTTGTAAACAACACAATTCCAGTTAGAAAATTAAGTCAAGCTATGGAATTAGGTCAACTTGGAAAGCAAGTTGTAATAGTTAGCGAACTTGCATTTAGTAAACTTCATTTTGAAGGTTTTGAAACTGCAGACAGATTGGAATACTTTATAAAAAGAAAAGCCAGAGATGAAAAGGCACGAGAAGATTATTTGAAAGGGACAAGAAAGTCCGCGACACTCACTAATGATATATTCGTAGTGGATATTATGAGAAATGGATTAAAAGATGGCGATCCAATCATATAACAATTTATATTTACCAAATTTATCCGAAAATTTGGGTGTAATGTTTGAGCATGCTGTAGATATTGGAATAAACCCTACAATTTTTTGGAATACATTTGTCAATTCCAATGTTGCAAAACAAATTGAAAAAGGAAATCCAAAGTATCTTACCTGCTCTGCATTAGATTATTTGAATGAGATTTATAATGGAAAAAGATCTATTCCAAATAAAGAAGACATTAACAAAGATAAATATTATTGGGCTGGCTGGGTTTTAGCACAATTCCAACATAAAAAAGGATATTCTTTCTATAAGATAAACAATTCATTGCCTATTGAAGAAGTTTTAAGACTATATCCAACCTTGCACGAAGCCGATGCAACTAAATTTTTTGATGTAGCAAACACATATTTTAAAAAGTCTGAAATCACTAACCTAAAAAAAATAAGACAAGCACGAGGCTTATCTCAAAGTAAACTTGCAAGTCTTGCAGAAGTTGAACTTCGCTCTATTCAAATGTATGAACAACGAAGAAACGACATAAACAAAGCACAAGTCGAAACTCTTTACAAACTATCAATAGTTTTGGGTTGCAACATTGAAGATTTGTTGGAGAATTAAAGAATAAAACAAAAATAGCACTTGGAACAGAACCTTATGCTATTAAAATAACTGAAAGAAGTCTTGCTAGGATCTTATTTCATAGTGATAAGCTTTCTTTTATATTTTCATCAGTTATAAGGCTTCTAAAAAGGAAAAATCAAAGAAAATAAATAAACAATAAAAGCCAAGAAACAAATAAATGTCTTGGCTTTTATTATTCTTCTTTAGAAGGTATGAAATCAAACGATGGAGAATTTGGAACTATATGATGCTTTCTACATCTAGCTTCATATGATTCTTTAGCTCCTACCATAACGATAGGGTCTGTATATTTGGCAGGTTTACCATTGACCAGCCTTTGTGTTCTAGTAGCGCCGCAACCACATACAGTACAAGCTGCTTCAAGTTTTGTCACTATTTCAGCTTCGGACAATAGACTAGGCATGATTCCAAAAGGCTTGCCACGGAAATCTAAGTCTAGACCGGCACAAATGACTCTGACTCCGTTAGTAGCCAAATACTCGACTATTGGAAGCATTTCTTTGGAGAAGAACTGTATTTCATCTATTGCAACTACTTGAATCGATGAATCGTAGTGATCCAATATTTCTTTAGGATCTGAGATAGCAAAAGCCTCATACATGTTTCCGTTATGTGCGGCAATCTTAGAAGCATCGTATCTATTGTCAATTTTAGGCTTGAAAGCCACTATTTTCTTGTGAGCATAAGAAAGAGTTGTCACTCTTCTTATCAGCTCTTCACTTTTTCCTGCAAACATTGGACCTGTTATAACTTCAATCCAACCTTTTTGAAGTTCTTGATACATAAAAATATCTCCTTACATTAATAAGATTAATTTCATCAAAACAAGTCGAATTATACTAGATAGAAAGGCTTGTTCAGCCGATTAATAAGCAACTTAAAAATCAAGATAGTACACAAAAAGTCATTCCAAATAAGGAACGATTGAAAATATTAGAAATCTAATTCTTTTGAAAGAGTTTCAAAACCAGCTAAAGCTTTAGCTTCATCAGATCCATCAAACTCTATATGAAGTGTTGTACCAACTCCACCGACAATACAGCCGAATACGTTCATAATTGACTTCAAGTCACATGAAGTATTAGCTTTTGTGTCAGTCAAAGTGATTCTACATTCATAGTTGTTAGCTTCCTCGACTAACTCAGCAGCTAATCTTGGAGTAAATCCATTTGGATTTGTAATTTTAATCTCAATTTGTGTCATATGCCTATCTTAACCCTTCAATTCCACTATTAAATAATAAGCAAGAAACCGCTTAAAATCAATATTTATTGATAAAATTTACTTTTTTATCGCAAAATAGGTAAGTTTATTCTTACTCATATTTTTTATACTATCACAATCTTTGAAAATGTTTTCAGGGTTATTCCTAAACCTATTGTTAGAGTGCATAAATTCAAGTGAAAAGTTAATATTATTAATACAAAAACTAAGCATTTCAAATTTTATAAATGATATAAAAAATCACCGATTGTTTGATGATTGGTGATTTCATTAGAGTGGCTTCAAGCTAAGAATTAATTATTTTCTTTTCTTCTTTTTCTTAGAGTCTTTGTTTTCAAGCATTTTGATGTTGGAATTCTCGCTCTCGGTATCTTGAACATCGACAGTGATGATATCATCTTCCTTCTTTTCATCTTTAGAGACATCTACCATATCAGAGTCTTTAGAGTCGTTTTCCACTTTATTATCTTCTTCAGGTTCTTCTTCTTTGAAGGAAGTCTGATCGGCTTGCTTCTTCAAGATTCTTTCCGTCTTGTTTGCTTGGAAGCCATAGAACATACTAGCTCCGCCCATGAATATCAAAGCGACACCGATTAAAATAGGAACTAACATAATCGTATTTTCATCAGTGGCGGATGAAGTTAAAGGACCAAATATCCATAAGCAAACATCCAAAGCAATCAATATTCCTGAAGTTATCAATTGGAATATTGCTGTGGTAATTCTCTTCCATGCTTTTGTTCCATATTTCTTATCGTTTGCATCGACAGTAAAGGCTAGAACACCAGATACGATGAGAATCAAAGCATAACCAACAATCAATATTCCAAAGAACCAAGTCAGTACATAATATTGCTGTAATTCTTTGATGAATAAAGTCATTAATGACACAGAGAATATCATCAAACTGACGAATATTTCGGTTGATAATATTGATTTTTTCAACATTATTGCTCCGAATATTTCTAGTACTGAATAAAGAAGTAAAGTTACCGAAAATCCAACTGTAATAAAGAAATCAAAATTTGGGATTTTGCATATGCTAATGTATATAATTCCCATCACTATTAATATCAGTGATTGTGCGAACTTAATCCATTTGTATGCGTTGAGACGATCGATCATAAACAATGGATTTCCATTGTTTATTTCGGTCTTTTTTTTCTTTTTGTTAGACATTAATAAATCCTTATTTATTTTGACTTCTTAGCGTTGACAGTCTTGGTATATGATTTCTTTGTTGAATTACGTTGTTTATAAGCCATGATGGTGAAAACTAACCATACCAAACCGATTAGAGCAATGACGATTCCGTTTACTAGCCAAAGATAATTTGCAGGAATTACACCTTTTCCGACTGGGAATATGATCAATCCACCGATGACACCACAAACAATAGACAATACTAATTCTGTCACATAGAACTTTACACTTCTATGCAAGCAAAGATAAACGATAGAAAAAATAAATCCTAAACATCCAAAGATGAACAAAGCCCAACCTATGGCTATTCCAAGATAACTGAGTATTCCGTTTAAGACTCCGTTCATAACGATGAGTCCTACACCTAATCCAGCTATTCCGATTCCATAGATTGAATATCTATCTAAGACATTCTTGTTCTTGACGAATCCTAATGACATGTAGATTGCACCGATAATCAATAGAACGATTCCAACAATTAACTGCAATGCGTTTCCTACTGAGTCGATAATAGAACAAGCCAATAGGATTCCTACGACAATAAGTACTACTGGTGAAGCTAACTTCATCCAATCATCTTTAGTAATTTTCATAAAAGCCTCCTCCTTGAAGCGATAGTATTATAAAGAAATTTAACTAAAAAAGTTGCTCACTATAAGAAATAACCAATATAAGAAAATGCATTAATAAGATTAAAAGAAACTGAAATAAAACCAAAGCTAATAATAAATTATCCTTAAGAAAGGGTAAGAGCTTACAAAACTAAGATGGTATAATAAATTGTTAAATAGAAAAGGAGTAAGGTTTTTGAAATATAGTTGAAAAGACTTGAGACAAGAATTATTTGATTGTTTTTAGAATTTTCATCTGATTATTTATCAAAAGAGGAGAAAAAAACATGAAAAAAGAAATTTGATATTTTCATTATTAGCTTTAGTTAGTGTGTTAGGCTCGTGTGGTAAAGGAAACATAGATACTTCTTTACCTACGGTTAATCCATCTACTCAGCAGCCGACGGATAAGAAATCTACCCCATCATCTGAGGAACCCAAGAAGATCTTCTATACGATTACTTTCAATTTGAATGGTGGCGAAATAGCAGATCCTACTGCCGTCGCTTCTCAAAGAATAGAAGAGGGTCATTGGGCCAAGAAGCCAACAATAAATCCGACAAAGAAAAATTGCAAGTTTGTTGCTTGGGTTGATGAAGATGGAAATGAATTTAACTTCAGAACTGGAATTTATGGTGATGTCGATTTATATGCTAAATGGTCAGTAAATGAAGATTTAAAGATTACATTGACTTTTGATCCCAATAATGGTGAGCCTACCTTTGAGCAAGAGACGTTTGTAGGTGACTATTTGAATGTCCCTGTCCCTCATAAAGACGGCTTTGTTTTTATCGGCTGGTATTTGAATGGAGACAAGACTCAAAAATGGACCGGCTATGTCGATGAGACTATGGATAAAGACACGTTGGTAGCCTTGTATGAGAAGCAATCTTTCAATTACAAGTATGAAGTCAATAATGATGGCTCAGCCACAATAACTGGCATAATGGACATGAGTGTTGCCGATGTTCAAATTCCAGAGTCTATCAACGGAAGGCCTGTAACTGGAATTAGTGCTACTGCATTCAAGGGTGGAAGTAGTATTGAACAAATTTCAATTTCTGCCAGTGTTAAGACTATTGATCCTAAAGCCTTTATGTACACCAATAAGTTGGTTAGCATCACTGTAGATGGTGCTAATACAGCATATAAGAGCAAAGAGGGATTGCTGTTTTCTAAAGATGAGCAAACTTTGGTCTTTTGTCCTCAAAAAGCCTTGACCTCCAATCAAAGCTACGATTGCCCTTCTAACCTAAAGAAGATCGGTGATTATGCTTTCTATAATCAAAGAGATGTCGGATTGAAGTACATTACTTTTAATGAAGGCCTCGAAGAAATAGGCGATTATGCTTTTTATGGGGACATCAGCATTTCATCCGTTTCTTTCCCTTCTTCTTTGAAAAAGATTGGAAACGCAGCATTTGAGATGTTAGGTGATTCGACCACCAATCAATTCACTATCACTTGGTCTGAAGGCTTGGAGGAAATTGGTGAATCAGCATTCACAGGAGCTTATATCAAAGGGGATTTAAAATTACCTGATTCTATTAAAATTTTGAGAAGCTACGCCTTCTCTACTCCTATGAATAGCTACTGTGCTATTGAAAGTGTCAAATTACCTGCTTCCTTGGAAGTGTTTGAACCTGGCGTATTCTTCTATGGAATGGGAATAAAGAGCGTTACTTTAGCCTCTAGCAATACAAATTTCAAGGTTGAAAACAACATGCTTTTGACTAAAGATGGTAAGAAGCTCGTCTATATTCCTAGTGATGCTACTACATCGACTACGTCATTTGAAATTCCTTCTACTGTAGAAGAATTGTTGCCGAAGAGCTGCTCTGATGTCAGATATGTAGATAATTTTACATTGCCATCTTCTTTGAAAAAAATTGATAATAATGCCTTTCATAACAACATCAATGTAACTTCCATCACTATTCCTGATAGTGTGACTGAGATTGGAAAAGAATCGTTCATGTTTATGGATAAATTATCTTCTTTACATATCGGAACAGGAATAACTGAGATTCCTGAAGCAGCTTTCTATAGTTGCCCTCAACTCACCAATATTGAAATTCCATCCAATGTTAAGAAGATTGGTGTTGAAGCTTTCGCACAGGAGTTGGGTTTAAGGACATTGACATTGAATGAAGGATTGGAAGTAATAGAGGCCTCAGCTTTCTCTAACAACGGGTCTTCTGAGAGTGAAGATGATCCTGTTTCATCTTATAAATCTAAAGTTACAAAATTGGTCTTACCTAATTCGTTGACTACTATAGGTGATTCTGCTTTCTCCGGATGGTCTTCTTTGCAAGAAGTTGTATTTGGAGCAGGACTTACTTCCATGAATGGAAGTGTCTTCTCTGGCAATGGAAATAATGGTGTTCCAAACTTTAAATTAACTTTAGCAGAAGGATCTAATTTAAAACTGACTAATGATCAATTGATATCAGCTGATGGAAAGACTGTGTTTTATTGTAAGCCTAGCCATACAGGTGCAATAAATGTTCCTGAAGGTGTAGAGACAATTTCTAAGCTCGTCTACTATAGAGTTAAAGCTTCTAGTTTGACTTTACCTTCGACTTTAAAAACAATTGAAAATCAAGCTTTTGCTTCAGCATTTGATTCCAGCAATAAAGTAAAAGTAACTATTCCTTCGAATGTATCCAAGATAGGAGCGAGTGCTTTCTATTTTGCTAATATTTATGGCTTGGCATTTAATGAAGGAGTCCAAGAAATAGGAGATGAGGCTTTTGAATCGACCAACGATTTAGGAAATATAACATTACCGGCATCTTTGAAGAGAATAGGAACAAAAGCATTTTTCTCTTGTGGTGTCACGGGTGTCACATTGAATGAAGGATTGGAAGAAATTGATGATTATGCTTTCTTAGGAAACCCCAAGATGGCTGGTGAAATAACAATTCCTTCAACATTGAAGACGATGGGTGTTGGAGCATTTGTCGGAAGAGTTAATAATTATTCTACTGAATTGACTGCATTTAATGTAGCAAGTGGCAATAATTACTTCTCGGCTGTAGATGGTGTCTTGTTCGACAAGAATCAAACCACATTGTATTGCTATCCTTCTAAGAAGGCTGATACGGCTTATGTAATGCCTTCTACTGTTGTAACTATAAAAGAAAATGCTATGGCTGGATTGCAAAATTTGTCTTCATTAACATTGAACGATGGTTTGGAAAATATTGGTGCAGAAGCTTTTTCAAATAGTCTTGCAATTCGCAATGTCAATATTCCATCCAGTGTTGTAACAATTGGATATAGAGCTTTCTCTGGCTGGAATAAAGCACAAACCATTTCTGTATCCCATACAGAAGATGAAGCAGCTATGTTGTTTGGGTCTGATTGGATTAACAGTTGTAATGCAGTTATTTCATACGGAGAATAAAGATGAAAAAGATATATAGTTTTATTCTTTTGTTTCCTTTACTACTAGTCTCGTGTGGAAGAGGAAACATTGATCCATCAACTTCTCCTAGTGAAGAAGAAAGCTACAAACTTATTGTAAATTGTCCAGGACATGAAGATGAGAGCTATGAGAACAAGTCTGGCGATGATTTGAATCCTAGCCATCCATCTATCAAGAATTATTATTTTGATGGCTGGTACGATCAAAAAGTTGGAGGAGAGTTAGTCGATTTTTCAAATTATAAAGGCTCGGCTTATGGTCATTGGACTAGCAATAAAGACATGACTGATGCACAAAAGATAGATAGATTTATCAAAGATTTAACAATGATGTCAGGAACTGTGAACCATACATTTGGAGATCAGTCTATTAGTGTTCAATACTCTATTTCGGACCAAGTTTATACTGGAACGTCGAGCTTTTTAGCAGATAGATACGATAATTTGGTAGTCACAAAGACTTATTCTCCTTATTATGCTACAGATGATGAAGTTGTTAAAGAAGAAGATAAAGGTAAGACAGCCGATGAAGTCAATGAAGCAAATTACTTTAATAGAGTTGATGACTATTGGGAAGATGGGATGTATTTTAATGTATATCAATACAATCAAAAACACAGCGGATATAATTCGATAGATTATCCCGATGGTTATTATGTTCAACAAGATGTAACTCAAAACAAGGCTAATCAATTGATGTCTATTGATTTTTCCTCTTACTTCTTAGGAGCTCCATCGACATTATTAGCTAATATGAATGCTGGCCATAAGTTTACTAAAATAGATAATATTGAAGATGACAATATAGAAGTTGATGGTGATTTCTATTATATGGATGGATTTGATTCTACCGTCATAGATCCTTGGGATACAAAAACGGCTGGAGCTTCATTTGGTTTAGCTTTCACTATCTCAAGCACAACAACTTCAGGCTACTTAGTGACTAATGCATATACGACAGAAGCTTCTGTTGCTTTTAGAAACGGAAAGATTGCATATTGCAGAGTGTTCAAGAGTCAAATATATTACATAAATAGAGAGGCTCAAATGGCTGTTACTACTGAATCTAATTATGAGTTTACTCAAGGTGATATAACGAGGAAATTCGATGGTGATAGATTGGATTATCAAGACTTTCAAGAATATGAGGATACTAATAGTAATTAAACACTAGTATTTAGTAATATTTGCTGAAAGGAGGCAGATTGCCTCCTTTTAGCATGCTTTAGATAAAATCTACCAAATTAAGCGTTGTGTAGGTTTGGTAAAATGTTCACAATTTAATAAAGGAGGCTTTATCGTTATATGATAAAGAAAGTTAGAAAAGCTGTTATTCCTGCTGCCGGATTAGGAACTCGTTTCCTTCCTGCAACAAAATCAATGCCTAAGGAAATGTTGCCTATCGTTGATACACCTAACATTCAATATATCGTAGAAGAAGCTGTAAAAGCTGGAATTGAATCTATTTTGATCATCACTTCTGGAACAAAGAATGCTATTGAGAATCACTTCGACTATAACTTTGAATTGGAAGAGAGACTTAGAAAAGCCGGAAAAGACAAACAGGCTGACATGGTTCATTCCATCGGAGACATGGCTGATGTCTTCTATGTCCGTCAAAAGAATCCTAGGGGATTAGGTCACGCTATTTTATGTGCTAAAGATTTCATTGGTGATGAACCGTTTGCTGTATTGTTAGGAGATGATTTGGTTGTTCCTGATGATGATGGTAAACCCGCAATCGGAGCTTTGATCGAAACATATTACAAACATGGAACTTCAGTCTTGGGATGTAAGAAAGTTCCTCATGAAAGTATATCTAAATATGGATCAGTAAAACCTGCATTTGAATTGAAAGGCGATGAATCTGAATTCCCAGTCGTAGATATGATTGAAAAGCCTCAGCCTGAAGAAGCTTTCACTGATGTAGCAATCCTTGGACGTTATGTCTGTACACCTGATATTTTTGATTTCTTGATGAAAACAAAGCCAGGAAGAAATAACGAAATCCAATTGACTGATGCATTCCAGGCACAATGTAAGGCATTAGGTGAAATATATGCATGCAATTATCCTGGAACAAGGTACGATATAGGAGATAAGATGGGATTTATCAAGGCCAATGTTGAGATGGCTATGAAAAGACCGGATTTAGGCGAAGCTGTCAAGGAATATATCAAAGAGCTTAGCAAGAAGCTTTAAATAAAGAGGAGATTATGAGACTATGGTAGCTAATGAGATTAAGAAGACGGAAGAGATTGTAGATGGAAATCCGGGAGCTGCCGAGGGCTCATATATCTTTAGTGAAGTTGCAGCTATCTATCCGATAACACCCTCATCTCCGATGTCGGAGAATGTGGATGTTTTTGCGTCTAAAGGAAGAAAGAATGCTTTTGGCGATATAGTTAAGGTTGTTGAAATGGAGTCTGAAGCTGGTGCGGCCGGTGCAGTTCATGGAGCTAGCCAAGGCGGTGCCTTAGCCGTCACATATACAGCGTCACAAGGATTGCTTTTGATGCTTCCAAACATGTATAAGTGGGTCGGTGAGGAACTTCCTATAGTTGTTCATGTTGCAGCTAGAAGTGTTGCAACTGAAGCGTTGTCAATTTTTGGTGATCACTCTGATGTTTATGCTGCAAGACAAACAGGCATGGCTATGCTATGTTCTCAATCAGCTCAAGATGTTATGAACTTAGCTCCGGTAGCTCACTTGATTTCGATAGCGTCTTGCTTTCCTATAATTCATTTCTTTGATGGATTTAGAACTTCTCATGAATATCAAAAAGTATCTAAGGTTCCAGATGAAGAGTGGATTAAATTGTTGGATAAAGACGCATTGAATAGATTTAGACAAAAAGCTTTGAATCCTCATGGTAATGCTGTTACTAGAGGAACAAATCAAAATGATGATATCTATTTCCAAACTAGAGAAGCGCAAAACTTGCATATAAAAAAGGTTGGTCAAATAGCAAAGCACTATTTGGAAGAAGCTTCTAGACTTACAGGAAAAACTTATGCACCTTTTGTTTATTATGGTGATCCTAATGCGACAGAAGTTATTGTGGCCATGGGTTCAGTTACAGAGACAATAAGCGAAGTAGTCGATGACTTAAATTTGAAAGGCCAACATGTTGGAGTAGTTAAAGTCTACTTATATAGACCATTTGTTCCTGAATTTTTAAGTGAAGCCATTCCCAACTCAGTTAAAAGAGTTGCTGTTTTGGATAGAACAAAGGAGCCTGGTTCTGATGGAGAACCTTTATATTTGGATGTCTTGGCTGGATTAAATCAACAAAATAGATTTGATATTCGTGTAGTCGGTGGAAGATATGGATTATCTAGTAGAGATACTCAGCCTAAGGATATTAAAGGAATTTTTGATTTCTTGAAATCTGATAATTTATTTTCAGGATTTACTGTTGGAATCAATGATGATGTAACTAATTTGTCTTTGAAATCCGATGATGACTATGTAATTGAAGATTCTACGGTTAGGTCATGTCTTTTCTATGGAATGGGTTCTGATGGAACTGTATCAGCTAATAAATCAGCCGCAAAAATAATCGGAGCCTTGACCGATTATAAAATTCAAGCATATTTTCAATATGGAAGTGAAAAAGCAGGTGGTGTGACTGTCTCACATATTAGATTTGGTGATAACAATATCCATAGTGAATATTATGTCCATGAAGCTGATTTTATTTCATGTTCTCAGGATTCATATTTGTTTAGATATGACATGCTGAAATCTCTTAAGAATAATGGAATATTTTTGTTGAATACATCTTTATCAAAAGAAGCGTTGCTCAACACTTTGCCTTTAAGAGTAAAAAGAGATTTAGCTAAAGCAAATGCTAAATTTTATATTATCGATGCCAATACGGTAGCTAGAAGCTTGGGATTAGGAAGACACACAAATACGATATTAGAATCTGCTTTTTTCTATTTGATGGATGTAGCTCATAATCATCCTTTGATTTCATACAACGATGCATTAAATAAGATGAAAGAATACATCGTGAGTATGTATTCTAAAAAAGGGCAAGAAATTGTTGATGCAAATATTAAAGCAGTCGATATGGGAACTCAAGGCTTGGAAAAGATTGACGTCGATCCTTCTTGGGCTGATATAGTTCTTGCTTTAGATACTAAATTAGATGTCAATACATATAAAGGATACGCTGATACTATTAGAAGAAGAGAAGGGTATAGTTTACCTGTCTCTTCTATCATAAATAATGGTGTTGAAGATGGAACGGAATTAAACAATTCCAATTACGATGCTAAGAGATGTGTGGCTGATATTGTTCCACATTGGTTCAAAGGAAATTGTATTCAATGCAATCAATGTGCTTTAGTGTGTCCTCACGCAACCATTAGAGCGTTCTTGCTGAACGAAAAGGATATGTCTGGCTTATCCAATGAAGAAAAAACAGATGTCTTGCCTGCTATTGGTCCTAAAGCCAAAGGATTAAATTATAGAATTCAAGTTTCACCTATGAATTGCTTAGGATGTTCGTTGTGTGTTGATATTTGTCCTGGAAAGTTTGATCCTAAGACAAAAACATTTAATAAAGCTTTAAAGATGGTCGATGCAAAAGGTGAATATATTCATGAAGAAGCTGCAGACTATTTATATAGACATGTGCAATATAAACCTGGAATATTCCCAACTGGATCATTGAAAGATGTCGGACAAATGAGACCTTATCACGAAGTATCTGGATCATGCGCGGGATGTGGTGAAACTCAATACTACAGGCTTTTAAGTCAGTTGTTTGGCTCGGATTTGATGATTGCTAATGCTACTGGTTGTTCTTCTATTTATTGTGCTTCTACTCCACAAACACCTAATGTTACTGATGAAGATGGAAATGGAATAGCTTGGGCTAATTCTTTGTTTGAAGATAATGCTGAGTATGGATATGGAATGCGTATGGCTCAAGACCATAAGTTAATCTCTATATTATCCATTATCCAAAAATACAAAGATGAGACGGAACCTGAATTAAAAGATTTGTTGAATCAATATGTCTTGAATCTTAAGAATAGGGATTTAATTAAGCCGATTTTGCCTAAAATTATTGAGTTGGTTAGGAAGAGCAACTCTGATGGAATAAAACAATTGCTATCATTTAAAAATGATATGCTAGATAAATGCGTTTGGATTGTTGGTGGAGACGGCTGGGCTTATGATATCGGATATGGTGGATTAGATCATGTCTTAGCTACTAAAGATGATGTTAATATCTTAGTCTTAGATACGGAAGTATATTCTAATACTGGAGGCCAAGCTTCTAAGTCATCTCAACAAGGACAAGTGGCTAAGTTTGCTGCATCTGGAAAGAAGACAGCAAAGAAAAACTTAGCTTTGTTAGCAATGGCATATAAGGATGTATATGTTGCTCAAATCAGTTTGGGTGGAAATATGATGGCTGCCATTAAGGCTATGAAAGAAGCAGAATCTTATCATAATGGACCTTCTATTGTCATCGCATATTGCCCCTGTATTGAGCATGGAATGAAAGGTGGATTGGTCAATACTAATAGAGCTGAAAAAGAAGCTGCTAATTGTGGGTATTTCCCAATCTTTAGATATGATCCACGTCTTCCTAAGCCTTTGACTTTAGATACTAAGACTCCGGATTTCAATAAATATTTAGACTTTGTCTTGTCCCAAAATAGATACGCTCAATTATCTAAAGTCAATCCAGATGAAGCTGAGCGATTATTAAACAATTCCAAAAACGATGCAATTAATAGATATAACGATATAATTAGATTTGGAACACCTACGGAAGAAAATGAGGAAGATAATAAAGAGGCTAAATAATATGAATTATCCTGAATGGGCTGATCGTCAATTGATGATTGATTTAAGAAATAAGATTGCTAAATGTTATAAGAACAAAGATGGATCAATCTTTTATGTAGAACCTGGATTTTATAAAGCATTTGAAGCTTTAAAAAATATATATCCAGATAGAATTGATGATGTATTGAGAAAGATGGATGAGCTGACTTCATCAAATAAAAAAGTCGTCTATGTATCTGATCCAGACGATCCATTGGTAATAGTTGAAAAAGCTAAATATATAACTATTTTTGATTTAACTGATTCTATAGGATTGCTATTGGAAGATAAATCTAGAGGTTCTGATTACGGAGATTAATCACTAAAAGAGTTGCACAGTTGTGCAACTTTTTTAATGATTAAACAATACCTTCTTATGAAAAATTATTTTCCCATTTTCAAAGTATTATGTATTTATAATTCTAGATAGGAAAGAAAGGGAAATAAAATGGAGGAGATAAACATAACTTATGATGAGTGCTTTTTAGAACCTCTTACTAAGAGAATCTTATTGAATTTAGTAAGAAATATGTCTGAAAAATATATAAACAAGAATTTATCATTAGATGGATTCTATGAGACAAATTCAAATTTATATAAGACTCCAGCAGATAAGAGAACACCGAAATTTAAAAGAAAAAGAATATTGATAATTACATCATCACCACTTAATTCTAGAATTGTTGAGAAAGCTATAAATAATATCAATGAGAAATATAAAATTAAAAAGACTGTTTTTGATATTAAAGATCAAGTGGAAACAATCAATATTAAAAGCAAAGATTTAGATTTGGACAAATGGATAGGCTCATCAGAATTCTCAGATATCATAGCTTTTACTAAAGAAAAGAAAGGAAATTCAACTTTAGTATCAGATATAGTTAAAGAGATGAAAAAGGATCCTTATTCTTATCCAAATTTGATTGAGGATATGAGTAAAGAATGCAATGTGGATAACATTCAAAAAGAATTGGAGAAGACTTTATATGTCGCATTTAAATTAAACGATGATTCCAAATCAAAGATTTGGAAAATTTATGCAATTATTGATAAGCTTTATGACAAATTAAAAGGGGAAATTTATACTGCTAATCGTAAGAAAGAGATGAAGCAGATATTTGATAGATACGAAATTATTTATAAGCCTAATGAATTACCATATTTTTCTGATTCAAAGATACTTGTCTTGGGTAATTCAATGTTATCTAGAAATGAATTAGAAAACATTATCAGCCAAAACGGGCTAGATCCATCGTCATTTGATTTTAACTTGGAATACAAAAAAGCCTCTATTAATTTAGAAAAGTATAAGGGCTGCTGTAAATATAAGGCTATTATATTTGGACCGACCCCGCATAAGATGAAAGGTAGTGGAGATAGCAGCAGTCCAATTCAATTGTTGAAAGACAATGAGAACTTATATCCAAAGATATTTGAATGTAGATCATCAGCAGGTGAACTAAAAATCACCAATGACAGTTTTAGTGAACAGATAAAAAAGATAAAAGAATTTTACTAGCTAATTCTTTGTTTTCTTTTGATATTTGTCTTGATTCCCTAATCTTTTGATTAGTTAATTTTAGTAACTTCTTATTATTCTTAAATTTGCTATAAATATCATTAAGACATGTCGAATCATTAGAAAATATCATAGATAAAATCCATGCTTGTCCTTTAGTAACATTTAATGATGAATCAAATTTTATAAAGGAAATTAAATCTTTTGATTTAATAAATTTAATTTCGCATAGTAGTGAAACATATACTAGTCTTCTAACGTATTCGTGATTGGATTTCCTATATATTTTTAATATAGATAAATCCTTTTTACTTTTTGATAGTTTCAAATATTGTCTTAATAAATCAGTCATCATCCATGTATCTAAATGATTTCCATTTTTTTCAATAAAAGATAATTGATCATTTAAATTGTTTAATTGATTAGTCCATATAATAAATAGAATTAGATTTGTCTCTAAATTTCTATCCCAAAAAGTTTCATGGAATTCCAAGTCTTTATATTTTGTTGCTATTTTTTTGATGTGTGGAATCGATAAACCAATCATATCAAATTTTGAATTCACTAATTTAGAATTAAAAGAAAGCAACTTAGAAGAAGAATATAAAGTTATATCTTTAATTAATAATTCGAATTCATTCATAAAGCTATTCTAACGAAGCTCTTAACTCCATGATTTCATCACGGAGCAAAGCGGCTTTTTCAAAGTCTAAATCTTTAGCGGCTTGTTTCATTTGTTTTGTTAATTCATTAATAACTTTTTCTGTTTCTTTCTTCGACATCTTTGCACCATCAAATCTCTTTGTTTTCTTCTTTGTATCGTCTATTAATCTTACTGGTGGTGTAACTGGTTTGATGATTGTTTTAGGTGTTATATTGTTTTCTTTATTATAAGCTTCTTGAATCTGTCTTCTTCTATTAGTTTCTGCAATGCAATTCTTCATTGCATCAGATACTATATCTGAATACATTATAACTTTACCATGATCGTTTCTAGCTGCTCTTCCGACTATTTGAATCAATGATCTTTCTGATCTTAAGAAGCCTTCTTTATCAGCGTTTAATATTGCAATCATAGATACTTCAGGAATATCTAATCCTTCTCTTAAAAGGTTTATTCCAACCACACAATCTAAATCACCTTTTCTTAGTTTATATATAATTTCAGATCTTTCCATTGTTTGAATTTCATGTTGTAAATAAGCCACTTTAATGCCTTTATTTTTTAAGTAGTCTGTTAAGTTCTCAGCATCTTTTATGGTTAAAGTAACGATGAGTGATCTCTCACCTTTTTCTTTTCTCTTTTTTACTTCCATAGTCACATCACTGATAGGATTTAAATCATTTGATCTCACTTCTATCAATGGATCTAATAGACCTGTAGGTCTGATGATTTGTTCTACTTTTTGATTGTTTGTCTTTTTTAATTCATAATCGCCCGGAGTTGCAGAACAACAAATTACATTAGTTAGTTTCTTTTCGAATTCTTCAAATTTTAAAGGTCTATTATCTAACGCTGATGGTAATCTAAAGCCATACTCGACTAAGGTTGTTTTTCTTGATCTATCGCCGTTATACATTCCACCGATTTGTGGAATTGTTACATGAGATTCATCGATGAAAAGAATGTAATCTTTTGGAAGATAGTCAAAAAGTGTATAAGGAGTTTCACCGGTTTTTCTCCCATCTAAATGTCTTGCGTAGTTTTCTATTCCGGGACACATTCCAAATTCTTCCAAGGATTCGAGATCGTGCTCAGTTCTCATCTTTAATCTCTCATATTCCAAAGGCTTATTATTCTTGTTGAAGAATTCTAATCTTTCATCTAATTCTTGTCTTATTGTTTTACAGGCTGCTCTTACTTTTGCTACACCTGAAGCATGTTCATAAGCAGGATAGACCGGATATGCATCATATGAATGAATGAAATCTCCTGATGTCGGATCGACTTCATCTATTTGAGAGATTTTATCATCATCTCCATATACTCTAATCAATGTACTAGACTCGGAGTTGCTTGGAGGCATGAATTCTAGAATGTCTCCTTTAATTCTAAATTTTGATGGTTCTAGTTCTAAGTTGTCTCGGTGGTATTGGGCGATGACAAGTTTCTCAGCTACTTCGTGAGGATCGAATTCCTCTCCCACTCTTAAAGTGAAAGCTAGATCTCTATATTCGGTAGGATCAGTTAAGCCAAAGATGGACGCGACTGTAGCTACTACTATTGTGTCATGTCTTTCTAGTAAAGAATTAACAGCTGCAGCACGCATCATTTCTAATTCTTGATTCATCTGAACACTCTTATCGATGTATGTGTCAGTCTTTGGAATATAAGCTTCTGGTTGATAAAAATCAAAATTAGATATGAAGAATTCAACTCTATTATGTGGAAATAATTCTTTGAATTCACCATATTCTTGAGCTGCTAGAGTTTTATTGTGTACTAGTATTATTGCAGGTCTTTGTGATTTTTGGATAACATTAGCCATGGTAAATGTTTTACCTGTGCCTGTGGCTCCTAAAAGGACTTGCCATTTTTTATCTTCAAATAGACCGTTTACAAGACTATCAATAGCCTTAGGCTGATCTCCTGTGGGATTAAACGGGGCTTGTAAATTGAAAGGGTGATTGAAATCCATATATTATGCCTTTCTTAGTGTTGATATTATAACTTGTTATTTGATAAATATTATGTTGCCATAAAGTTTACAAATAATATTAAAGTATTACTCGGTTAAGATTGTAATTCTGCTTACAAATTTAATAATAAGCTAAATTTCTTGTTGACAAATAGTAGGAGGCAAGCTACTATTAATTTAGCAAAAGCAAAAGGAGGTTAGTTATATGAGGAGAAATTATAGTTTTGCTTCGACTACTGTGGAAAAACTAAAGAAGATAAATTAATTTTTAAGCCTAACTTAAAAGATTTGCTAGAACAGGAGATAATAATATGGAAAAGACATGGATTAAATTAATGCTTAGTTTTGTTTGCTGTATGTCGATTGTCGGATGTAGCGGGGGAGTTTCATCGACCAGTGTCGATGAAAACAAATCCACTTTAAAATATGATACGAATCATATAGAGATTCCTATTAGTGGTGATGAGCTTAGTGAAGACTATTGGTATTACACAGAAAATTATGAGGATTTTATGGGGCGAGCGGATTTCTTAAAAAAAACAATCATTTATTTGGAATATGATTCTTCATTGGCTTGGTGGCATTGTTCAGATAGAAGAGTATGGAATTACGCTAATTATTTCTGTGTCAGATATACTAATAATAAATATGGCAATGATGGCGGTCAACCAATATGTTTTTATGAGAATTTAGAAATCAGCAGTAATAAAATAGGCTTTTTAACATCAGGAACTGAATTGGATTCGCCAGAATCGTTTGAATTAAAAGCGATGTTTGTTCCGACTGAAAAACATTATAAAGATATAGAAATAAGAACGGAATCAACACAAAAGTATATTATTGAAAAGACATATTACAACCTTTTTGGAGTTGATGATGGAGATAATGAATTGCTAGGATCAATTCAAATCATTCCAAATAAGATAACAATTGATGAGAATGATATAGTCGAATATATAACTACTCACTTAACTTCGAATAAAGATATGAATTAAAAAAGGCGGGGTAACCCGTCTTTTTTGACAATCTTTACTTTTATCCCTGATCTTTATATCTATGTCTAAAGTTGATCATGTTGATAGCACGTCTCAGCGATAATTCTGCTTCTTTTTGCTCTTCATATGATATTTGAGTTTTAAGTTTTTCCTCGGCTTCTTGTTTAGCTTTTAAAACTTTAACTTCGTCGATTTCTTCGACAGTTTCTATCGAGTGAAGAACAAGAATTGCAGTGTTCTCTTTCGATTTGAAGTGAATCACACCACCACCTACAGCGTAATGTTGTTCCTCACCATTTTTGGTAATGATAAGAACAGAAATATCTACATTAGCTAAAAACTCTACATGATTAGGAAGAATTGTTAATTGCCCTAGTTCAGTTTGAACAGTTAAAGAATCTATTAATGATGTTTGATAGACTTTTTGTGGGGTGTATATTTCAAGTTTGAACTGATTAGGCATAGATTATTACTTTCCTTGAGAAGCTTTCTCTTCTAAAACTTTGGCTTTCTTTACTGCATCGTCAAAAGTTCCAACATACATGAATGCTGCTTCAGGCATGTTGTCACCTTCACCGTTTAAGATTCTCTCAAATGAATCCAAAGTTTCTGATAAGTGTACATATCTTCCAGGAACTCCTTGGAATGCCTCAGCAACGAAGAAAGGCTGTGATAGGAAGTTACGAATTCTACGAGCACGATTGACTACTAATTTATCTTCATCAGATAATTCATCTATACCTAAAATAGCGATGATATCTTGTAAGTCTTTGTAATGCTGCAAAATTGCTTGAATTTTAGAAGCTATTGCATAGTGTCTCTTTCCTACGACATTAGGATCCAAGAAATTTGATGATGATGCCAAAGGATCGACAGCAGGGTAAATTCCTAAAGCGGCGGTGTTTCTATCCAAGACCGTCTTTGCATCCAAGTGAGCGAATGTTGTTGCAGGTGCAGGATCGGTCAAGTCATCGGCAGGAACATAAACAGCTTGAATTGATGTGATTGATCCATCGCGAGTGGAAGCGATACGTTCCTGTAATTCACCCATTTCAGTTGCGAGTGTAGGTTGATATCCGACAGCAGAAGGCAATCTTCCTAGCAAGGCAGAGACCTCACTTCCAGCTTGTGTGAAACGGAAGATATTATCTATGAACAAAAGAACATCTTGATGTGCGACATCACGGAACCACTCAGCCATTGTCAAAGCAGAAAGAGGGGCACGCATACGAACACCAGGTGATTCATTCATTTGACCAAAGACTAGAGCAGTATTTTTCAAAACTCCAGAGGCTTTCATCTCCATATAGAGATCGTTTCCTTCACGAGAACGTTCTCCGACACCGGCAAAGATTGATGTTCCTTGTCTTTCAGTAGCGATGTTATGAATCAATTCCTGAATCAATGTAGTCTTACCGACTCCAGCACCACCGAACAATCCGACTTTACCACCTTTGATATAAGGGCAAAGAAGATCCAAAACTTTAATTCCTGTTTCAAAGATTTCTACTTTTGTGGGTTGGTCCTCAAATCTAGGAGGTTTGTTGTAGATGGATTTATAAGTGTCACTGACAAATTCACCGGCCTCATCGATAGGTTTTCCTGTGACTGAGAACATTCTTCCTAAAACCTTAGGACCGACGGGAACTCTAATAGGACCATGAGTGTTTACAACCTTCATGTTCCTTTTAATTCCTTCGGTAGGTCCCATTGCGATACAGCGAACTGTATCATTTCCGAGATCTTGAGCGACTTCCAAGACCAAAGGGTCTTTTTTATCGTTGCTGTCGGAAGACATATCGACTGTGAGCATAGTTCTGATTGCGGGAGTTTTACCTTCAGAGAATCTAACATCGATGACAGGTCCGATTGCTTGGACTGTGTATCCAAAATCGGCTTCTTTCATTTGAGGTGTATCTTTTTTAACTTCAATCATTTTCTATGTCCTCCTTTCTTTATTTTGTTGCATTGGCACCACCGACGACTTCGGTGATTTCTTGAGTAATCTTGGCTTGTCTCATCTTGTTATAGGTTAGTCTCAACTGTTGAGTTAACTTATCTGCTGAGCTTGTTGCGTTATCCATTGAATTACGTCTTGCTGATTGTTCGCTCACATTGCTTTCTAAGAAAATTCTATAGATTAATGCATCCATATAATGGGGTGCTATTAAGTTTACAACTTGTGTTGCGTCAGGCTCGAACATAGGTTCTATATTTTCTAGATTTACTGGAGGAATTTCATCCTTAGTCAATGGGAGAATTTGTTTATTGACAACTTCCATCGAAATTGAATTCTTGAACTTCGTATAGATGACATTGACTGATTTATATTGCCCTTCTCTATATAAAGTATCTAGCCAGTGACGGAATTCATTTGCATCATCATAAGTCATTGAAGAGGTGATGTGCATGAAGTTTGTGTAAGCTTTATGTTGTCTAGAAGCATAATGTCTATAGCCTTTTTCACCTATGAAAATAACATCATCTTCTGGTGAAACTACTGAATCATAGAACTTGAATAGATTGTGATTAAAAGCACCACACAATCCTAAAGTAGAGGTTACAAATATATATAGCTTTCTTTCACTGTTATTTTGCATCATACAATGAGGAATCTCTTTGGCATGTGAGAAATCAACACGTTGGAGGCATAACAATAAAGACTCACGCATCGCTTGCTCATAAGGTTTATTTCCATCCCAAAGACTCTTCCATTTAGTGTATCTGGCTGTGGCTATCAGTTTCATAGCTTTAGTCATCTTACCGATGGAGCGAACGGAAGACAAACGTGTTTTTATACTGAGCAACGATTCAGACATAACTATTTGCTCTTTCTAACAGAGTTGGCTCTGTCGAGATTAGCTTTGACTTGGACGAACAAAGCTTTAATTTTTTCGGCTGTTTCATCAGACATGACTTTAGATTTTTCCAAATCTTCATAGATGCTTCTATTTTGTGCACGTATGACATTGTCTGTAGCCTTAAGATAGTCGTGAATCTTATCGGCCGGGATGTCATCCAAAAGACCTTCATGTGCCAAGAAGATATCTACTACTTCTTGAGGCATGCTCAAAGGCATGTATTGCTTTTGTTTTAATACTTGCATCAAGACAGCACCATGAGTCAATATGTGTTGAGTTGTCTTATCCAAATCGGATCCGAATCTAGCAAAATCTAACATTTCGTGGTAGTTTGCTAATTCCATACGGAGAGATGAAGATACTTTCTTCATAGCCTTTGTTTGGGCGGCGGATCCGACACGAGATACTGATAGACCAGAATCGATTGCAGGTCTTTGACCTGAATTGAACATATCTGTGTTCAAGAATATTTGACCATCAGTAATTGAGATGACGTTTGTAGGAATGTAAGCAGAGATATCTCCAGCTTGTGTTTCTACGATAGGAAGAGCAGTGATGCTTCCACCACCCAATTCCTTTTTGAGTTTGCATGAACGTTCCAATAGTCTAGAGTGAAGATAGAAAATATCACCAGGGTATGCTTCACGTCCGGGTGATCTTCTTAAAAGCAAAGAAAGTGTACGATAAGCGACAGCGTGCTTAGATAAATCATCATAGACAATTAAGACATTTTTGCCTTGATACATCCAATATTCAGCGATTGAAACAGCTGCATATGGTGCGAGGTAAAGCATTGGTGCAGGTTCACTAGCTGAAGCGTCGACTATAGTTGTGTATTTTAAAGCGTCGAATTCCTTTAGCTTAGATACAATCTGAGCCAAGGAAGAATTCTTTTGACCAATAGCACAATAAACACAAATGACATCTTTTCCTTTTTGATTGATGATTGTATCTATAGCTAAGGCTGTTTTTCCTGTTTGACGGTCTCCGATGATCAACTCACGCTGACCTTTTCCAATAGGAATCATGGAATCGATAGCCTTGATTCCAGTTTCCAAAGGTTCATTAATGGATTCACGATCCATGATTTGAGGTGCAGGCATCTCAATAGGTCTTAATCCATCAGCTTTGATTTCACCACGACCATCGATAGGTTGTCCTAGAGCATTAACAACACGAGAAAGCAGTGCATCACCGACAGGTACAGAAACAACCTTGCCAGTCTTTTGACAGGTATCGCCTTCGATAATTTTATCGGAGTCTCCAAACAAGACACATCCGATAGAATTATCTTCTAGGTTCATCACCATTCCATAAGTAGGGCCGGGGAATACTACCAACTCACCATACATAGCTTTATCTAGACCATATACTGTGGCAATTCCATCTCCTACTGAAATGACTGTTCCGACATCAGATGTATCAATTTTCTTGTCGTATTTATCGATTTCATCCTTGATTAAATTAGCAAGGAAATCGTATTTACTTGATTCAGCCATCTGTTTCCTCCTTCCCCTATGATTTCTTCTCCATCAAATTCTCACGTATGTTATCCAACTGACTTTCGACTGAGAATTCATATGAAGTTCCATCTAGGACTACTTTGAGTCCAGCCAATAAATTTTTATCGATAACTTGACGTAGAACGACATTCTTGTTTATCTTTCTACGGAATGCACGTTCGAGACGGCGTATTGACATTGAGTCCAATTCAAAAGCGGTGTAGATAACACCTTCAGCAATATTTGCTTGCTCATCAGATAGTTTGTTATATTCGGCACGTATTTCAGAGAAAGAAGATATTATTGAGTCGCGAACCAACATTTTTACAAAGACTAGAACTCCAGGGACTAATAAGTCAGTGAAAAAATCATCTAATGCTTTGCATTTGTCGTTGTAGCTTACAAATGGAGAATTTAAGAAATTTACTAATTCTTTGTTGTGAGACAAAACCCAGTCGACAAACTTTAAATCCTCACGATATACAGCTGCATTATCTCTTTCTTGAGCTACTTCGAAGAGACCTTCAGCAATCTGGCTATTGACATGCTGATCAGCCATGTTACTTATTGTCTCCTTCACTCAATTGGTTGATAAAATCATCGACCATCTTCTTGTTGTCGTCTTCATTTACTTCACGTCCTAATATTTGCTTTGATGCATCGATTGCGGTGCTGACTATCTGGTTATGAGCTTCAGAAATCATACGAGCACGTTCAGCTTCAATATCTTTATGAGCTTGCTCTTTTTGATTCTCAATAGAAAGTGCCAAAGCTTTCTGCTCACTCTGAGCTTTGAGTTCGGCTGTTTTTTGAGCTTCCTGAATGATATCTCCAGCCTTCTTTTGAGCTTCGATGACAGCGTCATCAGCGTCGAGTAATTTCTTCTCGGCCTGAGCTTTCTTGTCTTCGGAGTCTTTGATGTTGTTCTCTATATAATCTTGTCTTTGCTTTAATTTCTTCTTCAATGGTTTATAAGCTAAGAAGATGACGACTGCTGCTGTGGCTAAGACTACGATGACTTGTGTCAAGGTGAGCCAAAGGTTAGGCAACAATCCATCAGCTACCTGTCCAAGACTTTCGGAGAGGTCACAAGATGATAAAGGTGCAACTAGAAGGAAAGAGGAGATAGCCAGGATCAATTTCTTTTTTGTAGTCATTATCCCTGGCCTCCCTGTCGTTAGGCAGCTTTGATGACGAAGGCCATCAAGATTGCGATGACCAAAATATAAATAGCGACTGTTTCAATCAAAGCAACACCGATAATCATTGAAGAACGAATTTGGTTAGTGGCAGAAGGATTTCTTCCAATTCCTTCCATACCTTTTGCAACGGCTATACCTTCAGCCAATCCGACAATAGACATTCCGACACAGGCGATTGCTAATCCGATGAAATTCATAATTTTTAACCTCTTTATAATGTTTTTCTACTCATCTAGTCTTTACTGAGCACGTAAGGCTCTTTTTTCTTCTCTTCTGACTGCTTTAATGGCTAACTTGTTCAATTTTTTCTCAAGTTTTGCATGCTTTCTCTTGGCTCTATTATTCTTGCTGTCAATCTTAGCTTGCTTCTTGGCATCTTGCTCTGCGATGAAGTCTTCCTTAGAAATAAATTCACTGGAGACATTTATCATAGTCAACATACAGAAGACAGCGAGTTGAATGGCACCATCGAATAAATCAAAGTAGAGATGCACGAACGGAGATATTATTGGAGTTATAGCTAATCCAGCCATCGTTGTTGAGAACAACTGACCGAATCCGCTATAAATCAATGTCACGACACAGAATCCTGCCAAAGCATTTCCGAATAGACGCAAAGTCAATGACAATGTTCCAGACCACATAGTAATTAAATTAATAGGTAGGAACAAAGGAATTGGATCTATGTATCTATGGAAATAATTCCAACCTCTACACTTCATAGCAGTGATATGCAACCAGAAGAATGTAATCAAGGCTATTCCTAAAGGCATTGCAGTATTGGTGAATGGGTTAGGCATAGGTTTGAGGAAGTTTGTTCCTGTTAAGATTTCACCAGCATCGTTGGTGTAGGTGAATAAACTCTTCGGTTGCAAGACATTAGGTAATCCTAGCATTCCCCAAACGAAGCCGAGGAGTATATATACACCTAAAGTGATTATATATCCGCCAGCTATGCCTTTGGAGTAGACAGGACCCATAAGGTCATCCACTTGCTTGTCAGCAAAGGAAACTAATATTTCCCATGCATGAACAATTCCCGTAGGCTTTTTCAAGGGGTCATAAGCTTTGATCTTGAAGTAAAGAACAATACTTAAGACTATGATGATCAAGCATACACAAAGTGAAGAGAGGAATTCGGCAGGAAGTTCGTTCCATCCGAGCCATTTAATCATCTTACTTAAGTCCATGGCTATCCTTCTTTCTTTGCTTTCTTCGAGATGTATAGGATCACGAAGGAATAGACTATCAACACGACTGTAGGAGGGATTAAGGCGTAATAGTAACTTTGGGAAGTATAATAAAGATAAATAAAACACATAGCTATCGCTAGAATAGCTAAGAGATATCTACCTATTATTCCTAGAACACCTAATACTTTCTTACGATTTCCGGAACTGAGCAGGTACCCAGTAGTACTCCACAAGAAATAACTTGGAAATGCTAGAGCGTAGGAAATGCAAAAGCAGGTAAAGAAATCTGGACTGCTTATTACAGCCCATAAAACTCCACCGATAATTAAACCGATGATAGCTAGTCCAGCGAAGAATATCGTTGGAACAACCCACGTTTTTTTACCTTTGACCTGTTCCATACTTTAAATCGGTGTCTTTATATACCTCTCTTAATTTTAAGTCAATATTATTAAGACTTGAAAGGGGTTTAAAAGAGACTGAAAGCATATGTATAATTTTCAAGAATTGTAGGAAAAGCAAAGGTAATTTTGCGGTAATATTCTTGTTCTAAACAAGAAATAGTTTTTGCTCATTTGACTGAGTTAAAAAGCGGGTATTCTTAGTACTAATTGTTTATATATGATTTTTGTAATTTGTAATATGATATTCAAGCTTCAGCAAAGGAGAAAACTTGGGATGGAATGGATAAATCAGTTTGATGTATTTTTTGCAAATTCAGCCAATAGTCTTTTAAAAAGTGCGGGATCTTTTTTCACCCCTGTATTTAAAGGCATAACTATTGCCGGAAATTATGGAATAGTCTTTATTGTAATAGCAGTTATCTTACTAATATTTAAGAAGACTAGAAAAGCAGGAATATTAGCTTTGCTAGCTATGTCGTTTGGATTTATTTTCACTAATTTAATTTTAAAGAATGTCATAGCAAGACCTAGACCTTTCTTTGATCAAAATTCAATTTATTATGATTATTGGGTTCAAGCTGGAAGTCTTTCAGAAAAAGGATATTCATTTCCATCCGGACATGCTACTTCAGCAGCTGCATTTGCAATGGGAATGTTCCTAGCTTTTAACAAAAAATGGTCTTGGTCTTTCCTTTTGATTCCTTTTTTGATGGGATACACAAGAATTTATTTTTTCGTCCATTACGCAAGTGATATAGTCGGCGGATTGTCGGTGGGATTCTCGTGTGGTGCTTTAAGTTTCTTGATATTCTGGCTATTAGATAAATATATTCTTAAGAAGAAAGGAATTCAAATTTAAAAACTTAATAATATTATTTAAGTTGTTAGTATAAAATTGAATTTTAAAAGCCATGTGTTGAACATGGCTTTTATTAAACTTCTTACTTCTTATTTTTATACATGTCGTAGACAGGAGAAATGGACAATCCCGATTGAATTCTATCTATGACACTTGCAATCATAGGTGCGATAGAGACGATTTTAATTCTATCGCTCATATCATCAAATTTCTTGTCGAGAGGAATTGTATCTGTAAAGATTAATTCATCGAAGGTAGAAGATAATAATCTCTCATGGGCGGGGTCTGATAATACTGCGTGTGTTGCAGCCATTTTAACTGTTTTTGCACCAGCTTTTTTCAAAGCTTGTGCAGCTACTACAGCAGTTCCTGCTGTATCGACCATATCATCTACGATATAACAATCTCTACCTTTGACGTCACCGATAATACTCATGACCTCAGGTTGATACTTGTCGTTTCTTCTCTTATCGATAATAGCGATAGGAGCAGAATTCAATGAATCGGCAACAGTTCTTGCTCTGACGACTCCACCATGATCTGGTGAAACGATTGTTACATTATCCAAGTTACCTTTATTGTCATTTGCGATAGTGTAGCCGATCAAAGGCATAGCTGAGAGAGAATCCATTTGGCAGTCGAAGAATCCTTGTTCTTGAAGAGCGTGAATATCGAATGTTACGACTCTATCTACTCCAGCAGTGACTAATAAATCGGCGACAAGCTTAGCAGAAATAGGCTCACGAGGCTTGGATTTTCTATCTTGTCTAGCATATCCAAAATAAGGGATTATGCATGTTAATGAACGGCAAGAAGAACGTTTAACTGCATCTGCAAAAATCAAAAGCTCCATTAAATTCTCATTTACTGGAGGGCAGGTGGATTGAATTACATAGACATCTTTGTCACGAACAGAGCAAGAAGGCTTGCAAAGAACTTCCTTTGAAGGAAAGTGGTTGATTTCATCTTGAGATACTTCTATTCCTAACAACTTAGCAACGGATTTAGCTAATTCAGGATTAGCTGATAAACTGAACACCAAAGTCGACTCTTTTATAATCGATTCAGACATTGTCATTCCTCCGATTGAATCTTGATTATTTTAGCATTTTAAGCACCTTTATGGGAAAATAAGGAAGAGTTGTAAATGGTTTCTTGATTGGTTAGATTTGTAGATGCAGTTATGGTGATGTAATTTAATGATGTGAAATAGTTTTTTGCTTTTTCTATTTGTTCTAAATCTTTAGATAGCGCAAAGCATGCGTTTCCACTACCGGTCATAGAGTAGAGAGGAAATCCCATCTTCTTGAAGTCATTCAATATTCCCGAGATTACGGGGCATAATAAGCTGGCGGGTTTATAAAGACCATTTTTCATATTTTCGAACATCTTTTGCTCATCTCCAATTTTAATAGCTTCTATTAAAGCGGAAATATCAGGATGTTCTCTTTCTTCTTCTGGAATAGTATCGTATTTTTCATAGACGTCTTTTGTGGATAAGCCTTTATGAGGCTTGATTATAATTACGTGGTAATCTAATTTGCTGTCTAAAGGAATTATATTTTCCCCTGTTCCTAAAACTCTGGCAGGTTTATTTAGCAAGCAAAAAGGAACATCGGACCCTATAGAACGAGCGACTTTGATTATCTTTGGATCGTGGGGGTCCATATTATAAAGCTTGCAAATAGCACGGATTATACCAGCGGCATCAGCTGATCCACCACCTAATCCGGCATTCATAGGAATTCTCTTATAAATTTGAATCCTATAACCTTTACTAAAAGAAAAGTTATCTTCCATAGCTTTTAAAGCTTTGAAAGCTAAGTTTCCTTCATCACATATCAAAGAGGGATCGTCAGAGGTTATGAAGATTCCATGTCTAGATATTAACTGCTCCATTTCTAATATATCGTGGAGAGTGATAGGAAGGGTAACCATATCTATATCATGATAACCATTCTCGTCTTTCTTTTTTACATCTATAGCTAAATTGATCTTTGCAAAAGCTTTAATGATCATGTGTTTTTATCCTTTGAAAATAATTCACTTTAGAGTATATCTAAATCAGCCAATTTTTCACCTATTATTTTTGTTTCTTCAACACTTAATTGTCTTGCCCTCTTATTTACCAAGTCAGGTAATGCTTTTTCTATAGCTTCTAATACTTCTTTTGGATATCCGTTTTTGACATTGTTATGAATAGTTTTATTAGGATTCAAATAGATTTTCTTTAGTTCTTTATATATTTTGAAGTCTACATTGTTCTTTATGTCGATCTTTATAAAAGCTGAATCGACTTTTGGAATGGGATAGAAATCACCACGAGGAACATAAGTTATTATTTGTGCATCTCCTAATAGAGCTAAATAAGCAGATAATGCACTGTTTTCTGGACTATTAGGAATGTATTTGAGTTTATCAGCTACTTCTTTTTGAATCATAAAGCCTAATGTCTTAGCTCCTATTTGAGTTGTTAATTCTAATAGCTTAGTCGTTAAGTTATAAGGCAAGTTACCTACTACGAGTAGATTTGTTGTATCTAATCCATCGTGATTCCAGTGCTCAAAAGGTTCGTTTATTAAAGTGAAGTTTTCTGAATCTTTTAATTCTTTAGATAGGATAGATGCCATATCTCTATCTGCTTCGACGGCAATCATTCTCTTAGCTCTTTTTTTTAAAGGAATAGTCAACGCACCTAATCCCGGACCTATCTCTAATACTGTTTCATAGTTTTCGACGTCTAAACTGTTGATTATCTTTTCAATAATTGATTCATCTATTAGAAAATTTTGACCGAATGCTCTTTTAGGTTGAATAGAATTGTCTTCCAACAACTTCATTACTCTTTGTATTTCGCTCATATTTATTTCTCCGATTTTAAATTATCTATTTGATTTACAGTTAAGGCTAGCATGTTTAAGTACATACATAATGTTTTTGATGATGGGATATGTATTCCCAAGTTCTTTTCTAAATGTTCTTTATTAGTTGAACTGTTGTCCCCCGTCAGTTTCATCTCATATAAACTATATATGGCGTAAGGAGGAATTTCATTGGATTCGATATCATGGTCTAGGAAAGGCTTAAGAAGTTCGACTAAATCTTTCATCTTCATTTGTGCTATTCCAACTTTCTTACTATTCTTAGCATTTTCTTTATCTGCTTTTAGATCAATCCAAGAATTAGAATCCAATTCTTTCTTTACTAAATATCTAATCTTTTCTCCCGGTCCATCAGGATCAGTCAATATGACTATCTTTCTAACTTTAGAAGTCATTTTGATAAGATTGATGATATCGGCTTGAATAAAGACTCCACCAGTTCTTATGACATATTTACATCCGGCTTTTTTCAACTTATCTTCATCAGTCACACCTTCAACTACATAGGCGTATATTCTATCTTTATAAGGTATATCATTTATATTCATAATCATTTAACCTCAAAGAAATCCATTGTATTCTTATATAACTTATCTGCTAATGAGTTTCTTTCTTCAAAGGATTTTAAATTCTTTAAAGAACAAATCTTATCAAAGATTAATGGAATATAAGAAGGTTCGTTTCTCTTTCCTCTATAAGGCATAGGACTTAAGCAGGGCGAATCCGTTTCTAACATCAACATATCTTCGGGAATGGATAGCATAGCTTCTTGATTGATAGCAGAGTTCTTGAATGTTAGAACTCCACCGAAAGAGAATTTAATATTAAGTCCTAAACCAATCAGTTGTTTTGCTTCTTCTTTTGAATAGCAAAAACAATGAAGTTGGATTTTATCCGGTCTTATTTCTTTTAAGATTGAATATGTGTCATCGAAAGCTTCTCTAGAATGAACGACTAAAGGCTTGTTGTATTTTTTAGCTATAGAAGCCATGATTCTAAATGTGCTCAATTCATCTTCTTTTGAAGTTCCGTTTAAATAATGATAATCCAACCCACATTCTCCAATAGCATCGATTTGATCGATTTGAGACGTAATGAAATCAATAGCTGTATTCAGATAGTCTTCACCTTTACCAGAAAATTCAGGATGTATTCCTATAGCAGCTTTAATAATATTTGGATAAGTCTTTTTTGTGCTTAAGACATTTTCAAAACTATCTAATGAATCGGCATTATCTATGATATGAATGACGTCGTTTCTAACTGCTTTGTTTATTGTCTCATCTAAATCTAATGCGTAATCGCCTTGAGATAGATGTGCATGTGAATCAATATATTTCATTTTATTTTCCTAAGCAGAATCTTGAGAAGATAGTGTTATAAATATCTTCTTCGGTAGATCTCATATCTAATCCTAACATTTCATTTGCTAATGCTACAGCTCTTCTTAAATCATCTGAAAACGCATCTATAAGTCCACCATTGTCTAATGCGTGATTAGCTTTTATAACTAAGTCTTTAACTTTGATCAAGAAAGATAAATCTCTTTCTGACATAAATGAATTATCGGTGTTTGTCGAATTTAAGGACACTTCTTTTATCAGTCTATTTTTTAATTCTTCTATTTGTCCATCTTTGGCATTGATTTCAACATCAGCACCTAAGGCAAATCCTAAATCGGATTTGCTTCCAATCTTAATTACTTTCTTTCCTGTTGGAATAGAAGGCAAATCTTCATTCTCAAACGAAGAGGGTGAGACTAGAAGGATCAAATCGGCAGTATTTATTGCGTTCAACGCTCTTTCCACACCTATTTTTTCTACTTCATCATCAGTTTCATGTATTCCGGCTGTATCGAAGAAATGGAATTGAATTCCATTGATTTCAGTATCACCTTCGATTATGTCTCTAGTTGTACCAGGAATGGGAGTTACTATTGCTTTCTCTTCACCTACAAGCGCATTTAATAATGTTGATTTGCCAACATTTGGCTTTCCTACTATGGCAACTTTTATTCCATTATAGGCTTTTAAGGCATTGTTTGCTTTGCTTTCTAATTCTTCGATGTTCTTAATAAGAGGATAGATCTTATCCTCTTGGACTTTATGAAGTGTATCCATGTAATCTGGATGATCGGAATAGTCGTCTTCCAATAAGTATTCAGCTTCACTTATTGCGTAGAGCAGAGTGTTTTTAATATCTTCTATTTGTCTTTTTGTTTTTCCTTTTACTGCTTGTAAAGCTAAGGCTCTGGCTAAAGTTGATTTAGCATTTATTAAATTATTTACTCCTTCTGCTTCTAGTAGGCCTAATTTATTGTTTAGGAATGCTTTTAAGGAATACTCACCTCTTTGTGCCGGTCTAGCTCCCCATTTAATGCACGCATTCATTAATGCGTCAGCGATTAAAGGAGAACCATGGATAGAGAATTCAGCGGTGTCTTCACCTGTATAAGATTTTGGACCTTTATAAAAAGTTATAACAGCTTGATCTATTGGCTTCTCTTTTGTGCTTATATCTTCATATATGTTTGCAAAGAAAGACTGATTTGGAATGATGTCTTCAGCTTTTTTCTTTTGTATGTGCTCTAGTATCGACAAAGTTTTTGATCCAGATAGCCTTATTATCGCTAAGGCTGAAGTCATCCTTGGAGTTGCTAATGCTACAATGGTATCTAATTCAGTCATATTATTCTTCTTCTTTCATTTGTCTTTCGAATTCTTTTAGAACTGATTTTCTTGTAACGATTCCAATAAAAATATCGTTGTCATCTACAACAGGAACAAAGTTTTGATTTTCGATTAAATCCATTAAGCTCTCTAAAGTAGAGGATATTTTCACAGGGTTATAGGTTCTTCTCAGTTTTATTTCTTTTAAAGGTATCTTTTCTGATGCTTGATAATTCAATTCATTTTTCTCTCTGATAGTCCAAAGGAGATCTCCTTCAGTAATTGCACCTATGTATTTACCTTTTTTGTTTAAGATAGGCATAGCCGCATAATGGTGGAAATCCATTTTTTCCACTACTTGTCTCAACGTAAAAGTATCTAAGCAATAAGCTACTTGTGACTTAGGTGTTAGAAAGAAAAGAATATTTTTGTTTTCCATCAGGGTATCTAGTCCTCCTATTCGTTGTTTTAGTTTAATATATAATCATTAGAATATTATAAGAACCTCAAGGTATATAATCAAAGCATGACATTATTAGAAAACTACCTAGCAAAACAAGAAGAGAGAAGACAAATCCTTATAGGAAATAAGAATTGTGATTCTTTTGAGCTCTTAAATTCAAATCCCAGGAATCTATTTTATTTATTGCTAGACGGTAAGGTTTTAAATTTAACAACTAGTCATGATGGTTTTGTAGTTCATAGTTTTGATGGGGTATCAGCATTGGACTTAAATGCTTCTAGTGATGATATTGAAAAGATTAAAAATAATATATCTTTAAGCTTTATTTATATAAAAACAAATAAAGTAAGTGGATATCTTTTATCCATCGCTTTGGATTTCTCAGGATTTAACAACGGGATTTATTCTTACAAAGAATCTAGATTTAATCCAATTATAAATAAGCCTTTGATAGAATCTATAAAAAAAGAATATGGAGTAGATTTAAATAATCCATATGGATATGTCGATTATGATAAGTTATTAAAGTTTTATAAATCTAAAATAAATGACTCTATAGTTATAGAAGATAGATGTGTAGTATGCCAAAGTGTATTATTAGAGTATTTAAAATGGTCTTGTTTAGATAAAAATAATGAGCCTATAAGAAGAATGAATGATTTTCATCCTAATTATGGAATTGGATATAAAGTTGACAAATGTCCTTTATATCCGTTAAAGATGATTTATGAAAAATTAGATAACGAAAGTGTAGTTTTTGTTAAAGGAAATAACAAAAAACTGAATGATATTTGTTTTAAATACTTTCTTAAAGAAAAGCTAATAAAAGGAAATACGATTTTATTAGCTGCAAAAGATGAGGAAGAAAAAAACAAGATTACTTCCTTGTTACGAGATACAGGTTATAGTGTAGTTGTTCCTAATTATTATTTTGGTGACAAGAAATATAATCTAATAAATGAAGCTAAGAGAGTAATTACGACTGATATAAAATCGATGAAGGACCTACCTGCATTGTATAAGAAGAACTGGGACAGAGAATTAAATGAATTTATAAGATGCTATCACAATACTAACTCATCGATTTTAAAGACCGGAGAAGATACATTAACGGGTGTTAATAAGTTTTCCGAGTACCATAGTAAAAGATCTAAGTCTATTCCTTTAGATATTAGTAATTATAACGAAACTGATTTTGAAAATGATCAAGAATTCTTTAAATTCTTTGAAAAAGCAATTTATGTTAATAAAGATAGAATGAGAAATAATCCATTATATTCTTTGAAAGCTTTAGGTGGGGAAGAAGTATTTTCTGCTATGCGTGAGTCTTTAAACATTGCATGGAATCATATCGATAAACTTCAAACACAAATAGAAAAAGCAAATTGTAAAGAATGGGGTTTTGGAATTATTAATTCTATAGAAGCTTTGGATTCGGCATTGAAAAAAATTAAAATTATTTTGGAATACAATGGTTTTTCGGATATCTTTTTTGACATTTCAAACAATCCCAAAGCTATGCCTATAGCTTTGACTTTATCTAATTTAAAAGAAAAGAAAGATCAATATTTCGAACAAATATGTGAATATGTATCTAATCTTTCTAAATTGGATGAACCTTTAAAAGATTATTTAATTTTGGCCAAGAGTCATTCTTTTCTTAAGAGAAAAAAAGGAAAGAGATTGTTAGCAGCAACTCTCCGTGATAAAAGAGATTTACTTGATTTCATAGTGACATTGGATAATTATTTTACTAGTCAGTCTGAATTCGAAAAGAAGACCCAAGAATCCGAGGATTTATTCGGTCTTGTTTTATACAGTGATGAAGGACCTAAGAAGGCTTTGGATGCCTTAAATTTCTTGGATGAATATAAGAGATTGATTTCTTCCGATAAGAGATGTGACAAGAACATTAATAATTTTATTCAAGAGATATTCAATGATTATAATTTTAGAGAAGAAGAAAGATATTTAGTTAGAGACGTAGAATTAGCATTAGCAGCTGTCAGAGAAGATTTTGTGAATTTAAAAGATATATTCACTCAATCATTCCATGAAGAAACTTTATCTTTCACTAATTTAAAACTAGAGTTGAAAAAGAAAGAAGAGGTTAATTACATTGAGTTTGAACAATATGTCGAGTTATTGACTAGAATTAAGAATGCCAGTTCGACAATACAAAGCGCAATAACGATGTTTGACGCTGTCGATGAACCTTTAGACAATTTCGAAAATGATTATTGGTACTCTATTTATAAAGCTATTGCAATAGAAAAAGAAGAAAAAGGCTTCTATTCTCCTAATAAAGCTGCAATGGCTTTGTGCTGCTATGAACCTTATACTATCAATGATGATGGTATACAAGTCAGCACAATTTTAAAGAATAGAGTTCTTTCTTATTGGACTACAAATTTAAACGCACAAAAAGCAAAAGACTCATACAGATATGGAGGAAATTTGTATCCATATAGAGTTTTAGATAATTATGAAGAATTTGCTAAATTAGTCTCTCCTCTTCAAATATCGACATCTAATTCATTATCGTTATCTAAAGTTGTATTTGACTACATTTTTATCTTTGATCCTAAGAAGTATGATACTGATGAATTAGTTTTATTATTATCCAGAGCTAAGAAAGCAATAATATTATCCGATGACGAAGATTTTAGATTTGACGGATATGGTGTGCAAAAACTAGATGTGGATTCTTTATATAGAGGTAACTTTAGATTCTCTAATCTATCCAATGAATTTGTTGATGAATTAGCTTATGGATTTGAGGAAAATGGATTAGAACTACTTTCTAAAGAAGAATCAAAAAGTGCAATGTACCTATCCTACAAAGATGAGGATGGACAATTGCACTTCGTTGTTCCTAACTGTCTTATAAGCGACAATGATACTATTGCTACTTATGTGATTTTAAATGCGACTTTGATATATTTAGGCAAACAACCTATGACAATAATCCCATCGATGACTTTGATGGTAAATCCTCAAAAAGCTGTTGAAATTGCTCTTGATAAATCAAAGATTAAATTTGATTAGGCAAAATATTCTCTTGCGTCGAATTGATATCTCTTTAAAAGAATCATTACTAAATCCCAAATGTTCCAAATGATTCCTACAAAAATGAGGTTGTATCCGAACTTTACTAACCAAAACTTCCAAGTTTCTTTCCAACTAGGCTTTACATAGAATTTCTCTAATCCAAACCAACCGAAGAAAAGGGTTAAAAAGAATAAAGCCCAATCAATTTTTTCACTAGTTTTAACCATATTAATCAACTCCGCTATACTTTTCGATTATAACGCATGAAAGAAAGTAAATACTAGGTAGTAATTGATAGATATAGCAAAAACTATACTTTTTGTCTTTTTTTTATCCTTATTGTTGAGTTATACCTTTATAAACAAGGTATCTAAGCGTTTTTAGATGGCTTTTTTCTTGAAAACAAAATGCTTCATATATATACTAGATAAGCTTTAAGCATACTTTTATTATTTAAGGAGTTTTTATTATGGCAACAAAAAGAACTTATCAGCCCTCTAAGGTAAAGAGAGCTCACACTTGTGGATTCCGTGCACGCAAGGCTACTGTTGGTGGAAGAAAGGTACTTTCCCGCAGACGTGCTAAGGGACGTAAAAGACTTGTCCAGGCCTAATGGCCTTTAAGCCTCCCTTGATCTAGTTTATGAAAAAGATCAATAGGCTGCTCGACAACAAGGAGTTTACATCTGTCCTTAATAAAGGAAAAAAAGCGAAGGTAGATGGCTATTTGGTGGCTGTCAAATCGAACAAAGAAGGTCATGCCCGAATTGGAATATCAGTTTCCAAGAAAGTTGGCAAGGCTGTGGTCAGAGTTCGTGTTAGACGCCAAATCCGTGCGATGATTGCTAGATTTGATGTTTTGAGTAAACATATCGATATGGTCATCATTCCTAAGCCTTCTTTTCTTCAAAATTCGTTTGAGCAGAACCTCAGCAATTTAAAAGAAGCCTTGAATAAGCTTCTAGACGGGAGTGTTAAATGATAGAACAAGAAGCAACTATTGATAAACCTGAGGAAAAGAAGCACAAGGCAATAAAGAGGATATTCCTCTTTTTTGCCATTTTTGTTTGTGGCTTATTATTCCTCTCATCATGTACTAAGGCCTTTACATCTGATTCTGATAAAGCTAACCAACTTTATGTTCAAATGTACGGACAAGATAGTGCAAATTCGACTTATGATGAATCCACTAAGAAAGTGACTGAAGAAGCTAAATTTACCAAGACCGGTGAGAATTATCTCTATGCTTTGTCTTCGGGAACATACAATCAAAATTTAGGAGCTGTAGCAGTTCCTGATCAGAAGTTCTTCGACTATATTAGTATCGGATATGAAATTGACTTCAACACTGAAGTTCCTACTGTGACACCAATTAAGAAAGGAAACAATTCTTCCCTTGCTAATGGTCTCAGCAAACCTCAGACTTGGTTGAATGACAAGCTTCTCACCACAAATGATGAAGCTACTGCTAATTCAATATTCGGTGAAGAGATTGTCCAAGCAGTTAAGCATGGAAAGACTCGTTCTGGAAGTGACTGGGCCAAGTTGGATTTCTCTAAGGAAGATGATAGAAATTATTATCTTTCTTGCTTCCAATCGGCAAAAGCAGTGACTTTGTTTGCTGGATACAAGGATAACAAGATTACGTTATGGGACAACATGGATTTATGGTTTATGTCTGCCCGTGATGAAATTGGAATTGCTAGTGCACCTTCTAATGCATTCGTGACCTATTATAAGCAGGTATTGAATACAGCTATTTCTTCTAATCGTGCTGGATTGAATACTTCTGGTACTGGTGGAATGTATGGACAAGAAGGAAATAAGATTTATATTCAAAACAAGACTTGGGGACAAGCCTTCAGCGAATATGGATTCCTCGAAGGATTGTTAGTATGGCCAATAGGTTGGCTGGTCAACACATTCGTCGATTTGTTCGGTGCAGGAAGCGGATGGGCTGAATTAGCTGCTATATTCTTAGTCACATTGATTGTTCGTATAATTTTGGTTATCTTCACAATCTTTACTTCTAAATCTCAATCTAGAATGACTGAGCTTCAAGGAGAAGTGAGTGAAATCCAAGCTAAATATCCTAACGCACAGACTGATATGAATGAGAAGCAGATGATGTCTCGCGAAGTCAGTGCTTTATACAAGAAGCATCATGTCAAACCTTGGTTGCAATTCGTTCAATTGATCATTCAATTCCCGTTGTTCATTTGTGTTTGGGCTGCTTTGGAAGGATCAGCTGCTTTGAGTAGTGGTAACTTCTTCGGTGTTGAATTGACTGCTAAGATGTCTGATGTAATTATGAATTCAACCGGTACTTCATTAGCTATGGGAACTAGAGTATTGGCAGGAATCATGTTAGTATTGATGTTCTTGAGTCAGTTCTTCTCTATGACTACAGCACAGTGGTTTAATAAGTGGAAGACCAGTAGGTTCTTCAACACTAAGAAAGCTGTGAAGAATCCTAACAGCGATATGTCTATGGATCCCAATAAGATGAGTAAATGGATGACCATTATCATGATGATATTCATGGTAATCATGGGTATAACATTACCTGCTGGCATGTCCATGTATTGGTTCTTCGGTGCTATCATTTCAATCTTCCAGGTCTTTATAACCGAAGCTATTGCTTCACGTGATAGACATAAGAGATTTGGAAAAGGTGGAACAGATAATAGCTTAGCTGCTATGCGTAGATCTAAACACCACCAATCAATTAGAAACTCCCGCTAATTAAATAACCAGCCAAATTGGCTGGGTTTTAAGTTTGAGTTGCTATTATACAAGAAGTTAAAATTAGTGGAATTGTGTAGTAAATATCACATTAGTAAAGATTTCTTTTATTTGAACAAACCATAACTAATATTAATTTTTAATATTAGAATAAAGAAAAGGAGAAGATAAATGATTTCAATATTAGGTGGTGGTAGTTGGGGCTTAGCCTTAGCTTTTGTCTTAAATAACAATAATGTTCCTGTAAAAGTATGGGCTAGAGATGAAAAGCAAGTCGATATATTTAATAGAGAACATACAAGCAAGTATTTTGATTCTTTTGTCTTCCCGTCTTCTATTAAGATGACTTCTTCTATTGATGAAGCTTTATCTAATTCTGATACTTTGGTTTTGTCTGTTCCAGTCAAAGCGACTGTTGGATTAGTCGAATCGATAAAAGATAAAATTCATGATAAGAATGTTGTTTTAACTGCAAAGGGATTAGATAATGGAGAAATACTCTCTGAAAGATTAAAACCTTATATTTCTTCACTAAAGTTGTCTGTGTTGAGCGGACCTTCTTTTGCAAGTGAAGTAATTCAAAAGAAAACGACTTGCGTTGTAATAGCTAGTGAAAACAGTGATTTGAGTAAAGAGTTACAAAACGATTTTTCATCAGATTTCTTTAGGGTCTATACTTCTGATGATGTTGTCGGTGTTGAGCTTTGCGGAGCATTGAAGAATGTCTATGCCATAGGGTCTGGATTCTTGGATGGAAAGAAAGTTGGCTACAACACTAAAGCGTCTTATTTGACTAGATCTTTACACGAATTAGGCAACATAGTATTGAATAGAGGTGGGAAAGAAACTACTTTATTAGGACTGAGTGGAATAGGAGATTTGATTCTGACATGTACTTCTCCTACCAGTAGAAATTACTCTTTTGGATATAATTTCAATGGTGATACAACTACAGCTCATACAGTAGAAGGATTATATACTCTTCCAAATATATTAGAGATGGCTGACAAATATAAAATAGACATGCCTATCGTAAAAGCTATTAACTCAATCATCTTTAATAACGAGCCGGTAGAAGAGGTTATTAAGAGGCTGATGGGAAGAAGCAAGAAGAGTGAAGAATTCCATAAAAAAATAATAAATTGATTGATACCCTATTTAATTTTATACGTATATGGTAGAATTAGTCGGTTAGAAAAAGGAATTGTTCCTTAAGTTTTAAATGAATCCAGACCTTAGGAGAGTTTTTCATTGTGAGAAAGACAGGAGGTAGTTATGAAGACATACGAAGGTAAAACTATTATGGAAGCATTGAATAATGCTTCTAAAGATTTAGGAATACCAGTGACTGTATTAAAGACTAAAGCTAATATTATCAGCCACAAAAAAGATTTGTTCTCGAGTAAATACATTATAGGAATATTTAATAACTTCACTGTATTTAGTTATGCGACATCATATTTAGATTTGATGCTAGCTTTTTTAGGTGCTAAGGCCACATATACTAGAAATTTTGATAAGACCTCTAGTGTGATCACTATCGATATTCAAACAGATGAGGGATCAAAAGTTATAGGTAAGAATGGAGAAACACTCAAAGCTTTGAATAACTTGACAAGATCTGCTTGTTTCAATCATTTTGGTGGAAAGTATAGAATACTTTTAAATTGTGGTGATTATAAAGAAAACAAATATGCAAAGATAACAGCTTTGGTTAACAAGTTAGCTCAAGATGTCGAAGAAAGTGGTGTTCCAACAGTTTTAAATCCTATGCCTGCCGATGAGAGAAGAGTTGTTCACAATGTTGTTTTAGGATTTCCTGATCTTGAGTCACCATCCATAGGAGATGGTAAAGAAAGACACATCATCATAAGGAAAAAAAGACAATAGCAACTTTATATTTGAACATAAAAAAAGCCTTGGCATTGACCAAGGCTTTTTTCTTTCTATTAGCGACGTTTGGAATTTGATAATGAAATGTAGTATATGAGTTTAATAAAGAAATAGATGAAATCTATATAGATTGTATACGCTGCATAATAAGCCAAGTTTGTCTCATTACCAATCCATCCTAGTTTAGCCATAGCATTGATTCTGAACATATCTATGCATATAGATAAGAAAACCAATGCGAAGATTGCATAATCTATTATCCAATAGATGACATTGGCAGCATCTCCGTTGAAAGGCCAAACGAACAAGTTTACGATTGTTAGGATAAGTATTCCAACTGCTAAGATGGAGATAAAAGGAATTATCTTATGCATAGTATTTCTCAACACATATGACAATCCAGCTGCCATCAACATCAATCCAGCTGATATTCCAAACGCTAATGCAATGATTGGAATATTTGTGTCTCCAATAGTCTCATAAGTAGCAACATAGAATACTGAGGAGCAAAGAATACCCATAGCGAATGCATAAATGTAATACATCACTGCCATGGCTTTGGTTTTCTTTGAAAATGCCTTAAAAGACATTATTATTCCACCAACCAACATATATATTGCTGAAACTACAATTCCGACAATGTTGACGACATTAGCGACTTCATAATTTCCACCACTTACTGCTATGGCTAAGTATGGCCATCCATAACTGACTCCGAATGTGATAGCTAATGCTATAGCTAAGTATATGAAGACCCTGGTATAGGATAGGGTTACGGATTTCGCTTCCTCTTGTTTTTCAGGGTTCTCATAACGATTCTTATTTATATCGTAAGTTTCCATTTCAAAAACCTCCTTCTTCGATTGTAATTATATAAATTTTGTATTGATGTTAAGAAAGAAAAAATAGGTATGGATTCTTAAAATTAAGTATAAAAACAGAAAAACACTAGATGAAAGATCATAGTTGATTTTATAAGACAAAATAAAAGGCTATCCGATAATTCGGATAACCTTTCAAAGGAGGATGGCTAAATGACTAATTATAAAGACTAGAGATTCTCGACAAGAGCCTTGAAGTCTTCAGCTTTCAAAGAAGCACCACCGACCAAAGCACCATCGATATCAGCTTGTCCCATAAGTTCGTGGACATTGCCAGGCTTTACAGATCCACCATAAAGGATCTTTACCTTGTTGGCAACACCCTTGCCGAACATATCTTTGAGTACATCACGGATGAATCCACAGACGTTCTCAGCAATTTCGGGAGTTGCAGTCTTTCCGGTTCCAATAGCCCAAATAGGCTCGTAAGCAATGACAACATTATCCATGTCTTCCTTGCTGAGTCCTTCGAGTCCTTCACGGATTTGTGTTCCTACCCATTCATCAGTCTTTCCTGCTTCATATGTCTCTAAAGACTCACCGACACAGTAGACAGCAGTCATCTGGTTCTTTACAAGTGCCTTAACTTTGGCATTGCAGCCTTGGTTTGTCTCACCATTGTATTCACGTCTCTCGGAGTGTCCAATGATTGACCAGGTTACTCCTAATTCCTTCAACATAGGAATGGAGACTTGTGCAGTGTATGCACCTTTCTCAAAAGCGGAGACATCCTGAGCACCGACGATGATACCCTTAGCTTTCTTTTTCAAAGTTTCCAAGCAAAGGTAGGAAGGGCAGACACCGATAAGGATTTTCTTCTCTTTTGCCAATTCCTTGGTCTCTTTGAGTGAATCACAGAAAACCTTAGCTTCGGCTATGGTGTGATTCATCTTCCAGTTACCGAGCAATAGTTTCTTTCTCTCTGGCATATTATTACCTCAATTGAAAAGATACTTGATTACTTATCTTCAATGATGTCGATTCCAGGCAAGTGTCCATCGTTTTGGATGAGCTCCAATGAAGCTCCACCACCGGTGGAAACATGGCTGAACTTGCTGGCAAATCCGAGCTTCTTAGCAGCGGCTGCGGAGTCACCACCACCGATTACGGTGAAGGCACCTTCGTTTTCAGCGGCAGCCTTGCAGACAGCGATGGTTCCATTAGCAAATGCAGGAATTTCGCTGACTCCCATAGGTCCATTCCAGAAGACAGTCTTTGCAGAAGCAATGATCTTTGCATAATTTTCGGCAGTCTTAGGACCGATATCCAATCCCATCATTCCTTCAGGAATTTCATCGGAATTGACGGCTTCACCCTTGGCAGATTCATCTTCAGGATATGCAGCAGCGACTACGTTGTCGACAGGAAGAACAATCTTTCCGGAACCATAAATCTTCTTTGCATAATCGAGTTGATCATCTTCAACGAGTGAAGTTCCGATGTGATGTCCAAGAGCCTTGAGGAAGGTGTAAGCCATGGCTCCACCAATCAAAATCTTGTCACACTTCTTGAGCAAGGATTCAATGACAAGAATCTTGTCAGAAACCTTAGCACCACCGAGGATTGCGACATAAGGATGATCCTTTTCAGGACACTCTACACAACGTCCGAGAGAAACGATTTCTTTCTCGACTAAGAATCCTACTCCAGTAGGCTTTCCTTCACTTCTGAGAAGTTCAGGTACTCCATAAGTGGAGACATGCTTTCTGTGGTCGGAACCGAAAGCATCGTTGACATATGCATCAGCCAAAGAAGCCCATTCTTTTGCAAGCTCAGGATCATTCTTGGTCTCACCCTTTTCATAACGAGTGTTTTGCATGAGGACGATTTCGCCATTATTCAATCCTTTGACAGCATTGGCGAGCTCTTCTCCTCTAGTAGCAGGGCAGAAAGTAACCTTAACTTCATGTCCAACAGCCTTTTCAAGTTGAGCCTTGAGTTCGGGAACGATGATTGAAAGATCACCCTTCTTCTTCATGGCATCAATCTCTTCAGGTGTCTTCTTGAAATCAATCTTTCCAAGGTGAGAAGTCAAAAGGATCTTAGCACCCTTGTTGACTAATTCAGCGATGGTAGGAATAGCAGCGACGATTCTATTATTGTCGGTGATTGTAGCTCCCTTGTGAGGAACATTGAAATCACAACGGACAAAGACAACTTTTCCAGAGACTTCCAAGTCTCTAACATCTTTCTTGGCCATTATTAATTACCTCTTTCTATAAGGACGTGCCCTTTGATAAAGGGTGGGCACAGGGTTCCCTTTTTGAAAAAAGCACCATCCGCATACTGGGAGCGGATAGTGCTTTATTGCGTTAAGCCTTTAAAGTGTCTCCGCGTCGCTATTAGGCAACGAAGGAAGCAACCTTCTTGGCAAGACGGACAAACTGGCAGGTGTAAGAGAACTCGTTGTCATACCAGGCAAAGACCTTGACGAGCTCAGCACCATCCTCAGTCTTGATGACCTTGGTCTCGGTTGCATCGAAGATAGATCCCTCGGTGCGTCCAAGGATATCACGTGAAACGATAGGATCAGTGTTGTATCCGAGAACTCCCTTGAGTTCACCCTCGGAAGCTGCCTTCTCGAGAGCGTTGATTTCTTCGACAGTAGCTCCATGCTCCTTGAGCTCGAGTGTCAAATCACAGAGTGATCCATCGAGAACAGGAACACGAATTGCGATACCATCCAAACGGCCAGCCATTGAAGGAATGACAAGCTTGACAGCCTTAGCGGCACCGGTGGAGGTAGGAACGATGTTCTCAGCAGCAGCACGGCCACGACGGAAGTCCTTAGCCTTGATCAAGTCCAAAGTGGTTTGGTCATTGGTGTAAGCGTGAACGGTGGTCATGAATCCAGCCTTGACTCCCCACTTCTTTTCGATGACGGAAAGCATAGGTGAGAGACAGTTGGTGGTGCAAGAAGCTCCAGATACGACGTGCATATCAGGAGTGAGCTTGTCGGTGTTGACACCATAAACGAAGGTAGGAGTGTCATCCTTGGCAGGAGCAGACATGATTACATATTCTGCACCAGCATCGATGTGGTCTTGAGCAAGTTCCTTCTTGAGGTAGAATCCAGTGGACTCAAGGACAACCTTGACTCCGAGTTCCTTCCAGGGGAAGAAAACGTTCTTGGTTTGATCAGCATTAGCGAAGACTCTCTTGGAGAGAGGTGCTCCAGACTTAGCGATAGCATAAACAGGGATCTTCTTTCCATCGACGATAAGTCCACCGAGGGTTCCCTCAGCAGCATGAGACTCATCCTTGTAGAAAGAAACCTCATGGTTGAAGATTCCGTGAGCGGAATCATACTTGAGAAGGTAAGCAAGGTTTGCAGGATCAGAGAGATCGTTGATAGCAACGACTTCGAGCTTGGGTCCTACTTCGACTTGGTTCTCCTCATAAGCACGACGGAAGGCCATACGGCCGATACGTCCGAAACCATTAATGGCAACTTTGACAGAATTAGACATTCTTTTTTGTCCTCCTTTTGGACAACGATATTATATAAGCATGTTGTGAAATTTGTTATGGAAATTCAGCAAGGAAGCACTTACATGAGATAAAAAACTTGGTTTTAAGAAAAAAAAATAAAAAATATTAGCAATTTAGCCATTTGAGTGCTAGCTAAAATTTAGTCAAAAAAAGAGCACGTAAAAAATGATAGATTTTTTGAAAAATTATCAAAAAAAGTGTCATATTTTTTCACCTTAAAAACACTCGAAATCTGACTATCTTTTGTTCTAAAAAAAGAGATACTTTATGCATTTATAAAAAATAGGTTCTTTTTCGGACGCCAAAAAGGGAATCGGAAGGCCCGATTCCCCAAAAACACAATGATGCCGCCATAGCTTCTATAGTCTATCAGGCTGGGAAAGTTCTAATTAATTATTTCTCCATCAAGAATAAAGCTAAACTATAGTCTTTAACAACATAGCAATCATATGATTTTGCTGAATCATATTCGACAAAGTTGAAATTAGAATCTACTATCATCCCATTTGATTTATTTCTATGATCTATGCAGCTGTAATACTCTTTTCCATTAGAGTCTTTGAATATTTTGTAGTTTGAAGCAGTGTTAGGGAAATCTTCTTGCATCATCTGCCCGGAAACTTTTTCAATTTTATTAGTAGTCATATTATTTAAACGATTGTTTTTCCAAACATCTGTCACGACAGTGTTTAGGAATGAATCGTTGCCTTTATTTGTGTCCCACCAAAAGAAAATTGAGTCATTATTAAAAAATTTATCAATAGGTAAAATTCTTTCATAGCCTTTTATTGAGACAGCCAGTGGCTCATCAGTTTCATCATAAAAATTAGTTTCGATTTGATTAGTTTCTTTGTTTCTTTTTAATTCATGTCTCTTATTAAACTGATCTAGAACATATATATCAGAACCTTCTACCATAAATTTTCCACTAGCGTATCCACGATTGTAATTGTAATGTATATCAATTATGTCGATTAGAATTTTTGCTGTTGAATCACTATTTTTGCAACTGAATAATGCCATAGGAATTAAACATAAAAGAAGTTTTTTTTTTGTTGGTTTCATATTAGTTATAGTTCCTTATTATATTAATCATATAATTGTTGATTTTGACGGCATAGGCGTGGGAATCTAGTGTATTTTTCTCGATTATAATTCCCGCTACTCCTTGTACATCTTTGAAGGTGTTTCTGTCTTCCTAATAAAAGAATAATGGACCACCACTCATTCCCTCAGTTGCATAATTACATAAGTTATATAAATCATTTTCTTTTGAGAAAGTATCAGGTTCACGTATTTCGCAAGCTGGTGAATAAGAAAGGTCCATATACTTTTTAGTTCCTTTTAAATCACCTCCTGGGTAGCCACAGGCATAGTCAAATTAATAATATCAACCATAAACACATTCCTCCTTTTGCTTTTGCTTCTTCATTATAGTGACTTTAATTAATAATGTAAATGTATTTTTTACTATTTTTGAAAGTAGTTAATTGTATATATTTTAATTGAATGAGCAAATAAAAACTCGTCCTAACATAAGTTAAGACGAGTTCTTATTATTGAACTTTGTATTGTTCTGTGTTGCTTATAACTTTATCTTTCTTGAATGTTCTTCTTAAAGCCATAAACATCCAGAATGCAATCAATAATCCACTCAATACATCGATTGAAATCAACACAGGTATCCACCATGCATATACCTCTTTACTTTGACCTATCAAAGATCCTTTATCCAAGCCTTGAGCAGTTTCGGCATAGTATTTAGTTGCTACATATGAATATAAGACATCTTTCGCGCTCTTATGAATGTATTTCTTTGCAGTTGCACTGGTGTAGTCATCAAACAATGTATGACTCATATCCGGATGCAAGACTTGACTGTTTCCGGCTCTAATTCCTTCATCGAAGTCATTGATGGTTCCACCACAATAGTAATCAGTAATTACTGTTCCATCAAATCCCCATTCGTTACGAACGACAGCAGTTAATAATGCGTAACTTCCAGTACTTCTCATTCCACCGGTTCTTGTGGCAGCACCCATAAGTCCATTTGCACCGCCAACCTTAATTGCCATTTCAAATGGCTTTAGATAATTCTCACGGAATGACTGCTCAGTCAACCATTTGAATGCACCGGTCCCTTCGGTTCTTCCTTTATCGTCTTCGTTTGCTCCAATGTGTTTTATATAAGCTAATACACCTTTTTCTTTAGCTCCTAAAACATGATATGCACATATGGTTCCAGCTAATAATCCATCTTCTGAATAATACTCAAAGTTTCTTCCACCTAATGCTGATCTGTGCAAGTTTGCACCAGGTCCGTACCATCCGTCTATTCCTAACGCATTTCCTTCGATTCCTATGGCACAGCCTACTTGATAAGCTATATACCAATCCCAGGTCTGAGCAATCACTGTATCACTAGGATAGTTCACGGCTTTTAAATTATTTGTACCAGTTACGTTATTGTTGAATCCGCTAGGACCATCTGCATCTACTGTCTTTGGCTTAGCAATAGAATCTATTGCCATGGTTCCAAATCCAGCTCTTGTAATCAAGTCTGCTGCTTGATCCAATGATAATTGAGAGACTAATTCATCCCACATAGGATCATCATAATTGATACCGAACAATTCTTGGATAGACCAAGAAGTAGCTTTAGAATCGAATGTAGGTGCAACTGCTCCTTCTTCTTCGACAGGGGCAGAAACTCCTAACATATCATCTTTTAGATTTCCAGCCTTTTTATCTTCACCTTTTTCGGTGGGGAACGTAGAAATGAAATCGTTTCTGGTCATGTATTGAATAGGGCCACCTTCATTCTCGGATCCATCCATAGAATGAGCTTTTGGATTGAAAGGCTCATCGATTTTACTAGATGCACCAGAAGTGCTGTTGGTGTAAGTGGTAAATCTATTCTCTACTTTTTCACCTGTCACACTATCTGTCTCATATCTAATATCATCAGCCACTTTAAATGTGAGCCTATTAGTTCCATCCAATGTTTCTTTTAAGGTGTGAGCATCAGTTCTTAGGGTTAATTCATAATCACCTTTTTCTAATTCATAGCCCATGAATCCGTTGTTGTTAGCGTCATAACAATCATAGGATTTCATCTCTTCTACATCCATAGTCAATTTGACGTTTTCGAATTGTCCAGGTTTTAATTCGGCAGTCTTTGCAAAGGCTCCTAGTTTGATTGCTGATTTTTCAATTCCACCTTTGGTGTATGGTGCTGAATAATAAAGCTCTACTACATCTCTTCCAGGTAAATCTCCAGTGTTTGTTACAGTGACTTCAAGTTCAATCTTTCCGTCTTTTGTAATCGTAGCACCATCATTTAAATTACATTTATTTATCTTCCAATCAAATGTTGTATATGACAATCCATATCCGAAGGGATATTGAACAACATCTTTATATCCGTTCTTGATACCCCATCTTTCTTTAGCAAAATTAGAATCCCAGAATCCTTCTTTATCTGCTGTTTCGTACCAATAGTAACCAGTATAGATATTCTCTCTATATTCAGTGTAAGAGGCTGCAGCGTCTGTATATCTTCCTACACCTTCTAATCCGGATGTTGCGTATGCAGCGGCAGTAGATAAATCATATGCCCAGGTATCAGCTAATCTTCCTGATGGATTTACTTTTCCAGCGATTATTTCTCCAATTGCTATAGTTCCACGGGTACCGGGCATTCCCATATCGATTACAGCATCGATATTATCGTTGTCTGCAAATCCTAATTCTAATGGATTGCCGTTGTTAGTCACTACGATGACATTTTCGAAATTTTCAGTAACCTTTTGAATCATGTATTCTTCACGTTCGGAAAGTTGCTGAGTCTTTCTTGTAGGATCTTCGCCATCCTCTCCAGGTAATTGTTTGCTGTTTTCGGAAATGTATTGAACTTTAGAGAAATCGTTTCCTTCACCCATCATACGTCCTATTACAACAATAGCAGTATTTGAATAATTAACTGCATCGGTCATAAGAGAATCTGTATAGAAACTTTCAGGTGCTTCTGCAACTCCATAGAAATCTTTATATTTTTGTCCATGAGCTTCGATGACGTATGAGCCGCCGGAGACTCTATTCCAACCTAAATCATTATAAGCTTTAGCTAAATTATCATTGTATTCAACACCAGCTTCTTTTAATCCACCCAAGAAAGTTACTAGATCATTTCTTGAACCTGTTCCTGATCCTGTGCCTTGTGGCATGAAACCAGCATCGCTTCCAGACCAACCGAAGACATTTACTTTTTTATTGGCTAATGGAAGTACTTTATTATTGTTCTTTAATAATACAGCACCACTAGCTTCGACATCTTTAGCTAATTCGTTTCCACTTTCTCTTGCTTCTTTGGAATTTTGACCATCGTCATCAAATCCATATCCACACAAATATGAAGTAATTAAATTTTTATTAGCGAAACAAGCTACGTTTCCTGCAATTAAACCTCCGATGATGCCAAGGCTTATCACGCCTGCAACAATCGGGTATATAAATTTTTTCTTAAAAGCCATTTTTACCTCCTTTATTAAATTGTTAAATAAATAGAATTATTCAGAAACAGTAGTATTTAGGACAAAGCAGTCTATATTTGCATTTGAATCAGTCAATGTTTTTAAAGCTAATGTATATGTTCCTGCACTCAAGGATTGAACACCACCAAATTTAACATCGATCCAATTGTGCCAATCGTTAGAACCATCTTCTGCTCTTCCTAAATTCTTCTCTTCTACTGCCAATGTGGTGTCATTTAATTTGACTTCCAACTTGTCTTTTGTTGAGAAGCTAGACTCATATTTAGCCATCAATGCTGATATTTGAACATTTGCATCTATATCAAGCTTGAATGTGAAGCTCAATACACTATTCACATTCATACCACAAACACAATAATTGCTTGGATTTTTAGAATCTACTTCAGTATTTGATGACATTCCTGTTTGAAGAGTTAATTTAGATAAGTCGAGATTCTCGGCTTCAATTCTAGTTTCACCGGCTTTTGTAATTGTTGTGTTAGGCTCGGGTTCGGGCTCGGGCTCGGGATTAGCCAAATTGGAGAAACTAAAGTAATCGAGATTGAATCCACCATTAGTAGTCATGCTGAATGTGTATGTTCCAACTTCAAGATCTACCTTTCCTAATGAAACATCAACCCATTTCCAATAATCGCTACCATCTCTATGGCCGAAAGTTCCTGCAGGAACAGGTGTTAATGTTTGTCCAGCAAAAGTGATTGCTGTATTTGAGAAATCATATGTCTCACTGTCATAATAAGACATTCTCATTCCTACTTTTAAATCTTTAATAGCTTTTTTGACTTCGACAGTAGCGGTGATGACGGTTCCATTAGTCAATCCTCTAACGCTGGTTCCTGATTCAAAATCGTTGCTCCAAGATTCAGTGAATCCCATTCCGGCATCAGCTAAGTCTTTCCTTAATACCCAATTTGTTTTATCGAGATTCTCGGCTTCTATCTTATATTCTCCATCAGCGCTTATTTCTAAATCGGCTTTAGAAGGCTCCGGCTCTGGTTTCTTTTGATTATCTAAGGCTGAACCTGATTCATCATAAGAGCCACTAGATACTACTGTGAATTGCACTCCATCGATGTTGCAATCGGATCCAGTGTTCTTTATCAAGAAGAAGTGATCTCCTTCAGTTAAGTTATATGATCCTAAATTAGTTGCAATCCAATCCCAATATTCACCAGCAGCTGCATTACCACCTTTGATATTTCTATCTTCGACTAATTCAAGCTTGAATCCATCGATATAGAATTCCCAGTTTTCTTTAACTTTGTAATCATCTACTTTAGCAGCTATAAATTCCAATTTTATTGTTGAATCTTTAGCTAATCTCATTGTGGTTGAAAGTTGAGATCCTCTATTTAAAGCAGCCACTGATTTTCCACCACTTGTAGTCTTTCCCTCGGATTCCTTAGTTACTATCTCAAGTCCTAAACCATTCACTATTTTATCTGGGTTAGCATTTGCCCAATCTTCTCTTGTAGATGCATATTCAGTATCGAAGGTTTCTAAGTCTTTCATCAATGTTCCTTCTGTCAACTCTGCTACTGAACTGATGTAACGCATTCCTACATAGAAGTCGATATAATCGATATCAGGAATATTGTCGGATAAGGCATCGAATGTAAGAGTATTTGTTCCTTCTTTCAAAGTGACATTTCTAATGACTATATCCTTCCAAGTACATTCACCCTTTTCTAAAGATCCGACTAACGATAATTTACCTTTTTCTTCTCCATCTACTACTTCTCTGTTCATATAAGCTTTTAAATTATCTTGTACATCGATTGAGTTCTTAGATCCGCTATAAGCCATTCTAAAGACTAATGTTATTCCTGTATATTCTTTATCGGAATTGAAGGTGAATCCGAAATAATTATATTTAGCACCATAGCTGGTGAGATACTTTCCACCACCTGTGATTTCTGCACCTTCAGGTGCATCTTTAACGAAGCTAGTAACACCCTCGCCTTTTTTGACATTGGTCATATCGATGTTTTCTGCTTCGACTCTATATGCAACTGATTCGTTTTCACCGGTGATATTTAACAATGAAGTCTCTGAGATGGTAGGATAGACTCTCTCCTTTACAGTTATTTGATATCTAGCAGTTTGTCCGGAATAAGAAATAAGTACTACTCTTCTTCCTGGCAACTCCATATTAGGCTCTGTGATTTTGCAATCGGATAAGCTGACATCTTTAGTTGTTCCATCACTCATTTCAGCAGTGACTTTTAATCCGTCATAAGAGAAAGCTTCATTGAAATCAAATTCTGTTTTGACTTTAGAAGTGTCGAGATTCAACTTACTAACTTTGACTTCACTCTGGGTTGAATTTTGAGTTGAATCATTGTTGGCTCCACAACTAGCCAATAAAACTCCACTGGACATGACTAATCCCATAATCATCAACAACGAACAAATTTTCTTGCTTTTCATTTTAAGCTCCTTGTGTTTTGATTAATAACTTTCAGCTTTCTAGATAGGATCCAATGTCTTAGAAAGAAGGAAAATTATTTCCTGTATTGTGATTTCAAAGCGCTTTCTAAGCAATTTTAGAACCCTTAATTTGTCGTTTGCTAAACCTAGATTGTTATTTGATGGTTAAAGAAATGGTCATTTTGCTAGTTTTTTGTCGATTATTATTTTTTGCTGTTAGGTTGAGTATTTTTAAAAAGAATATTCACATTGAAAAAATTATTCTCAGGACAAATGTCTAGAGTACCGTCGTATTTTTCACAAATGCGTTTAACTGATTTGAGTCCAAAGCCATGAATATCTTCATGCTTCTTAGTCGTTTTTGGTAATCCATTAGAAAATACAAATTCTGAATCTATGCAATAGTTATATACAGTGATAGACACATATTGATCTAGTTTATTTTCTATTCTGATTCCCATAGTTCTTTTCTCTATTGGACATTTAGATACAGCTTCAATAGCGTTATCTAATAAGTTACTGAATAAACTATATATATCCTCTTCGTCTATAAAAGAGATGAGACTTCCATCAGCCATATAACTAGCTCTGATTTTATTTTTCATACAAATTTTATTTGTTTCATTTAAAACTACATCTAATGCTGAATTTCCAGTCGAAGCTATAGATAATTTGCTAGATAACGAATCAATCATTTCATCTGCTAAATCAGGTGGAATTGTAGATGTTTCTTTCAGTCTATTAATTTCATGTTTTAAGTCATGACATTTTATATTGACTATATCCATAGCTTCTTTGACTGCTTCATATTTATCTTTTTCATATCTTCTTATCAGTTTGCTCATTCTTAATTGTGAAAACAAATCCCATCTCAATAAGACTTCAAATTGCAGGAACAATCCTAAAATACAGCAAACGATGTTATATACACCGGTTAGAATTAATCCTTGATAAGTTTGTATTATATAAACTGCTGCAGCATTTAAAACTACATCGACTAATAATAGAGTCGATGTAAGTATAAATCCAAATAAAGGAGGCATTTGGAATTTCTGATTCAATAGTTTTCTTCCAAATATATAGAATCCAAAAAAATAGATATATACGAAGAAAAAGAAATATACGACAGTAAAGAATGGATTTGAAAAAGTAGGCATAAAGCTTTGACCATACATTCCAGATATAGTTGATTTACCTTTAGTCATAGCTAAGACGGCGATGTTATTCATTTGATAAGCTAAATGTTGAATTGTGTATCCAGCTACACAACAAAAAGATAATTTCAATAAGCTTTCTTTGAATAGAAACTTCGATAAAGCTATTGTTGTGACGAATAAGAATATAAACATAAATGATCTATATAGGAAATTATCGGATGCTATTGGGAAGAAATAAGAAATGGTAAATATTGCACACAATCCAACAACTAACCTAATAATAAAATACTTCCTTCTCTTCATCGAAATTAGAAACAAAGATTCACCTACCATCAGTTCTATCATGAATTGAAATGATTTATAGAACTGTAATTGAGTCATTTCCATCATAATTATTTGCCTAAGAATCTATTCAATGCAGAAAGAAATCCTTTCTTTCTAGGACGTGAGATATTTAGTTTGGTCGTATTTACATATATATCTAATCCTTCTACATTCTTTACGTACCTAAGATTTACTAAATAACAGTTATTGCATCTATAGAAATTATTTCTTTCTAGCTTAGTTTCATATTCTTTTAAGGATCCACTTCCTTTGTAATCTCCATTGGTAGTATGGAATAACAAGCTATGACTTATAGCTTCGATATAGTAGATATCATTTATAGAAATGATCTTTATATTATTTCCAAATTTTATTTCTACTGTATTGTTGTTTATATCTTTATTTATATGCTTTAAAGCTCTGGTGAATCTCAAAGAGAAATCCTCATATATAATAGGTTTTATGATGAAGTCAAAAGCCATGACTTCATATCCTTTGACTGCAAATTGCTCATAAGATGTTACGAAAATCAGTGTTGTTGATGAATCTTTTAATCTGAGTCTTCTAGCAGTTTCCATTCCATCGATATCATTTTTAATTTTGATATCCATGAATATGATGTCGTATCCACTATAGTTGGTTAGAAAATCAGTAGAAGATTGGAATATATCCATATTGATATCTATATTCTTTTCTTTAGCGTATTTATTTACGTAATTGGATAGAATGGAAGACATTTCTTTCTCATCATCTATTATTGCAATTTTTATCATTTTTATAATCCTGGGTATAAGTCTTAATAATATGATTTGTGTATGCGCTTTAAGGCACATGCCTTTTAAGTATAGACTAAAAAAGATCAATTGCAATGTTTAAAGATTAGGGTTATTTAAGAGAGATTTAACACTTATATATATTCATTTAACATACAATATAAAAAGTTAAATTATTGGATTTGCTAGCTTAATTCACTAGATTTTTCTTTCAAAGTCACATTTAAAATAAAAATGTTGTCTTCGATGTATAGATACGGAACCATTATATTTGTTGGCAATCATATTTATGGATTTAAGGCCATAGCTATGATTAATCTTGTCTGCTTTTTAGCTATTAATTTTCCATCTACATTCTTAGGAGCTATCTTAAAGTTGTTTTCTTTATGTTCAGTCAAGTAGAGGCTTTCTCTACAACCATAAATAAGTCTATAAAAACTGTTTAATTAAGATTTAGTAAATACAGAAAATAAAAAGACTTGGAAATTATAAAATCCAAGCCTTTTTATTTTTGATATCGGATTAAGCTACTTTAGTAAAAGCATAATCAGAGTATGTTCTAATGAAGAAGGATTCTTCAAAATCCACTTGTGATTTTGGAGTTAAAGTATTCTTGGTTGAATCATAAACAAAGACCACAGTTTGACCATTTAAAGCTACGGTGATTTCCTTGGAGGTTTCATCATAAGTATATTCCACATTTTTGTTATTTAAATATTCACCACCTTCAACATTTGAAGCTGAAGCTCCATCACCGGCTGAGAATGATAAAGTTTTTCCTGAAGAAGAGAACTTTATATAAGCATCATAAGGCACTGTATCATATTCCTCGCTGTATTCATCGAAATAGTCAATTTTGCCTTTGAATGTTTGACCTGCAAAAGCTGGAAGGACTAATGCTTCAGTGTTTGTAATTGTGTATGTGCTATTTACTAACGAAATCGTGTATGTCGTATTACCTTCTTTGACGGTGATTACATCTTTGGAAGTCACTTCATAAGTTATAGCTACATTGTTTAAAGTTCCAGTACCATCCTTTGATAAAATTAGTTCGCCATGATTATTTTCAGTGTCTGTATCAGTATAAGTTCCAGATACATCTATAGCTATTTCTAATGCACCATTGTTATTTTTCATACTGATTTCATGGTTGTCTTCAGTGATAAATATAAACGATGTTCCCTTAGTATCGATGGTTGTGTTGTTCTTGATACTTCCAAATACATAATTGGTTCCATCGAAGTATACAGCTTTTTTAACAAGAGAACTTGAGCTAGTATTAGCGTCGTATATATCAGCAACAAACTTTTCACCTGTCTTTAGAGTTCCGTTAGTTAGACCGACTACTTCCATACCTACGCTGTCGGAACTATATTCTGTTATATCCTTTGATAATAAGTATGTGTTATTACTATCTCTTACCAATGCTAAGTCTTTATTATCTGATAGCAAAACTTTATATGAACTAAAAGTAAATGTTTGATCATTGTTGAATGTAATTGTTGAGTTACTTCCAGATTCCCATTTTCCTTTAAAATCAGTAGTTAATTGCATCTTATAGTAAGAATGCGAGGAAGAAACTTTTCCACCGATATATAAACCAGCAGAGAATTTTAATTCTTGATATGTGTTAGTGGCTGTATCGACTTTCAAAGTATGCTTCTTTCCGTCAATAATTATTGTTAAAGATTCTCCATCCATTGAATAAGTTGTATCTATAGTATTGCCGTCTTTTGTCACGGTTGCATTGCAAATGCCATCGGTAGTAATTGTTCCTAAAGATCCAGTTAGGGTCAAAGGATTTGTTGTTGAATAATCCGTTAATAGACCATTTCTATTAATAAAGTATTTATCTTCACCATTTATTGTAGCTTTAAAGATTGCACCTTCATCAGTAAAGCTGGTTAATCCATTTGCAACTTGGATAGAAGTAATCTCAGATATAGTTGCTTTTTTACCACTTGTTTTTTCAGCATATACATAAATGTCTTTAGTATCATTTTTAAGTCTGGCTATATATTTTGTATGTGTGCTATCTTTTGAATCTGCTAAATACTCAGTTTCAAGATTGCTTGAGGTAGAGCCTTGCAAGAATACAAGATCATATGTGAGGTTGTTATATGTTGAAGTGGATAAGATATATATAAGTCCATTGTCAGTCCATCCACCTTCATAATCTGAACTTTCCATCTTAAATGTTTTTGTAGTGTCATCTACTGAGGTAATCTTAGTAGTAGTTGAGGAATAACTAGTTGGGAAAGAAATATTTCCAAATCTATCAGCAACTAAATTAGATTTTGTCTTAGCTAATGAAACTCCTGATGAATATGTATAATTGATATAAGCACCTGCATGTGATCCAACTATTACATGGTTCGCACCAAATATAGGTTCGACTTCAGTTAAGGTGAATTGTAATCCATATGTCATATCGCTTACTACTGCGGAAGGATTGTAGTAATATCCATCTGAATTGGTGTATAAAGCACGGGTGTCATTCTCACCAAGTTTTACTTCTACCTTGTCGATGCCGTAATCTCCTTCATTTACTCCAGCCTTGGGTGTGACTTTGATATATAACTTCTCACCCCATCTAACCTGGGTCACAGGAGTATATGTGTTAGCTTCTTCATCGTGAGTATAGGCAGTCATCATCAAATGTTCAGAGTTGTTCAATATGACAGGAGCAAATCTCTCTTTTTCAGTTACGACTAGACTTACAGCTCTATCTTTCATGGTGAATGAATACTTTCCTTCTTCATCTGCAACCAATTCAACATTATCTAGTGTTACTTTATCAACTTCATATTCATTGGTGGAAGGAACAACAAATTCCACTTTAGAATTATATGCTGCATAATCAGGAACATCGACTTCCAAATGTTCACCGATAGTAGCATTGATCTTATATATTGATGCTGCTGTTTCTTGGCTGATGGTTACGCTTGAAGCAGGCATTACAAATGAGTAAGTTCCATCATCATTTGTCATGACTTCAACTTCATTATCACCGGCGGTAACTTTAACTTCACCAGCAAATTCAAATCCAGAGTCTAAAGCCATTGAAAAAGTAACTTTATCTCCAGCTTTAGCTGTTTTAGGTGCATTTACTACAACTGCACCATCGCCAGCTTTATCAAGAATTGCATATTCTGCAGGTGCATCCGATAGTGTCACTAATAAAGATACATCACTTCCGGGTTCAAAGAATGATCCTTCAAATGTTTTAGTTTCATTTTCTACTAAAGCCATTGGGACATCGATATCACCAGCTTTTACCACGGGTGATTCTTTGGTTGAATCGGTGATTGCTATTCTAACTTTTATAGTCTCACCTTTCTTTGCTAAGGTGGAAGATACTGCAATTGTAGCTCCAGCAATTTGTTCCACATTTACTGCATATCTCATATCTTGAGTTACAGCTTTTACGGTTACAGCGTGAGCTGGCATTACGAATTTATAGACACCATTCTCTGGTGTTATTATATTTTCTCCATCTATAGTGACATAAGAAATCTCTTTTTCTTCTTTCAATTCGACTTGGAATTCGACTTCATCGCCTTCACTTGCTTTTTCTGGAAGACCGGAGATTGTGGCTCCATCATCAACGTCAGTCGTGATGTTGAATTCTTCTTTTGTTACAGTAGAACTGGGTGTGGGTTTTGGTGTTGTTGGAGAGATGGTTGAATTTGGTGTTGCTGGAGATGTGGTACTGCCAGGCAAATTACCATTGCATGAAGCTAAAGAACTTAGAATGACTAACAGCGATAAGATTGAAACCTTTTTAGAACTTTTCATAGATACTATTCCTTTCTAGCTAAACCTTGTGATACACCAAGTAAGCACATACAATCAAATAAAATCTTAAAATTGACATATATTTTTCAAAATTTAGCTAAGAATAAGGAAGACTTAAAGGTTATAAAACACGATAATTGAACGGAAAAAATATAAATAGTAAACAATAGCTTTAATATTGACTACCAAACAAATTAGATAGCTAATATAAATTTAAAGTATAGAAATGTTTTTGATATGAAAAGACTATTAGCTTTAGCGTTAGTGTTTCTTTCAATGACTGGAATAAAAGGAAGAGATAGTGTTTTATCTAAGACTATCAAGGCTTAATGATTATGATCGAGTAAAGAATATTCCAGTTTCTTTTTAAATTAAGGAGATGTAAATATCGAATTATTATTATTTGGCATTGGTCATAATTACACTTGGTGTTTTGGAATTTATCGTTTCTATTTTGCTGGGATTATTGTTTTCTTTTATGTTTACATTGATTCCTATTATTCTTTTAACTAAGAAAAGACCTATAGATATTATTAAATTCAATCAATAACCTTATTCCTTACTATTTATATAAGATAAAATAAATAGCATTGAGGAGCATTATATTATGAGTGAAGAAAAGAAGGAAAAGTTGTCGTTTAATGAATATCAAAAACATGCATATAACTTAATATCTGAAGATGGTAAGAAGGATATGCTTACTAATGGTGTTTTGGGATTGGCTGGTGAATGTGGTGAATGCTGTGATATAGTTAAAAAGTATAAATATCAAAAACATGATCTCGATAAAGAGCATCTAAAAGATGAATTAGGTGATGTGCTTTGGTACTTAGCAGAAACTGCATCTGCTTTAGGCATTACTTTAGAGGAAGTTGCACAATTTAATTTGGATAAACTACATGCTCGTTATCACGGTGAAACATGGTCTAAAAATGATGATGTTAATAGAAAGGATAAACTTTAATCATAAAAAATTAGAAATGATCTATTAGAGTTATCTAGGAGCAAAGGAAAATAAATCAAAAAACCAGCCGACAGGCTGGTCCTTTTAGTGCTAGCAAATGATTAGTATCCGAGCATTGTCAACAATGTGACAAAGAAGAAGACGATTCCGGTAGCAAAAGTGATAATAGACAATATTTTATCAACACCTCTTTCCTTAGTTCTGGAAAAGATGTTCATGGTGTTACCACCGGTAATAGCTGAGGAGGCACCTTCGGATTTTCCTGATTGCATTAAGCAAATGATGATAAGGAATATTGAAACGATGAATAAGACAATTTCTGCAGCTGACATATAGATAACCTCCACTACAAAATGAGATTATAAATCTATATTTATTAAAAATGTAGTATTACTTTGTATTAAACCAATTATTTATAAGAGATGATCTTTGACTTCACCTTTGTCATCCCATACAGCATAATTCTCGTTTATAGAATCATTGTAGAATATTTCTATCAAATCACTGAATTCAGGAGTCAGTTTATAATTTTTTAGATTTTTCTTTTCAACCCAAAAGACTTTTCCTTCTTCTGATGATTTCAATTCACCAGAAAAGATCTTGGTCTTAAATAAGAAAACTAAATATCTATTGAAATTCGGACTCACATTGTTGTTTACACCAACAAGCTTTAAATCTTTTATGTCTAATCCTGTTTCTTCTTTTACTTCTCTGATTGCTGAATGGACGATGGATTCATTGGGGAGCAAATGACCACCTGGAAAGGAAATTCCTTTCCAATGTGGATCGACTTTGTCCTCTACTAATATTTTTCCATTCTCATCTTCGATCATGACCATGTTGGTCAATGTAACTGTTTCTTGTCTAGACATATATCAAGTCCTCGTTTTTCTTATATATGAAAAAGGATAAGGCTCGCTAGGCATGGCTTAACCCTATCCGTACTTTATTTTACTCAATGCCTATATGTGAGTAAGTACACATTTTTACTCATTTATGAATTGCTACTGGGTTTGTTTAGCAAATCCATTCTTTTTTGCAATGCTTCCTTTACTTCTTCTACAAAATAAGATGGTGCAACTGGTATGAAATCTTCTCCATATTGCATAGACCAGTATATTAAAGAATCTTTATCTATAGTTACATCAAAGTAACAATTCCCATCCATTTCATAAATCTTAGCCTTATTGCCGAACCAATCTTTCACTACATCGACTTTGGATCTTTTTGGATTGGTTGATTTGAATTTGGCATTAATTAATTCAGTATCGTCTCCAAATATGTACATATGAGTAGCTAAATAGTTATTAATATCGAATTTAACATCGTTTTCATCTTTAATTGCATTGACTTCATCAATTGTTCTATATCTTCCATCCTCATCATTTTCTAGAATTAAGACATGTTCCATATAGTCGATTCTAAAGGCGCTGACATATTTGCTTTCATCAGCTGTTTTGTATCTTTTATAATTGCAAAGAAGGTAGTATCTACCATTATTATTTACCAAATAATAAGGAGATACAGCATATTTTCTATATTTGCTTGAATCTTTGGTAGCTCTTCTCAGCACCTTTTTACCTTTGTTATCGAATCCTATATAGTTAAATATTATTCTTTTCTTTTGATTGATAGCTTCTGTAATAATTTGAACATTTAAGAGAGTTTCTTTTAAGAATTGATTTTTATCGCTGTTTCCTTTTTCTTCGTGGTGGATAGATAATGATGATAATGATTTCTGTTGGTTAACACTAAAAGTACTATTGATCTTTTTAATCAATTCAGAAGCTTCATGTCTGTTGATGAGTTTAGATGAATAAATAGAATCATCTAAAAGACGTGCTTCTTCTAATTCAAAAGTTCTTTTAGTTATAGCGTATCCTATTCTATTGTCGGGTTAGCTGATCTCATAATTAAAATCTTCAGGATATTTGTTTGATAATCTTTGTAATAAGAGTATAGAATTAGAAACACTCTTTCTATCTAATTTTACTCCGTATTCATTTTCAAGAATATCTATTATTTGTGCTTGTGTTAAATAGCAATCGCTATTTTTATCATCCTCGCTAGGCTCGTTAGAGTACTTGTCTAGAATCTTTAGTATCAATAAAAGCGAAGCTTTCTTTTTGGCTTTAATCTCTCCCTCATCGGCATTTTCATCTTTTCTTTTGTTAGCCATATTAATATCCCCATCCTCCTAATGTTAGCATATCAAAGAAATAATAATGTGTCAATTATTTCCCATTCTAGCAACATTAGTTCTGCTCATTTATATTTTGTTTGCTAGCTAATGGATATTTATAAAGCGATGAGCTATTAAGATCCACTTTATTCATATTTATTGAGTTTATTTGATTATTATCATATGTAGTGTAGTAGTAAATTCCTTTTTGAGTATTCATACAAGAAGAATATATAGTTATCTCGTATTCATTTGGTTTAACTTCGCAACACCCTTTTTGTTGCTCTACACTATGTAAAATATGGAAGAATTGAGTTACTGATGATTCCTCATCTTCCTTGCAAATAGAGTGATTTCTTGTAAAAGCAACTTTAACAAATCTAGACATAGATGATAAGTCTCCAGGAAGACCTATAGCTCCCATTCCTCTACTATAAGTTCCAAGATTTACGTTGGAGAAAGCAGTGTTTTTCGGATCTTTCTCAGATAGAGACATGTAGTTGTTTAAATTGAATAATTGCTTATCAAAGGGTGGATTATTTGTTAAAACTCCAACAGGATTGTTATAGACTTTAATTCCATCCTTCATAGCTTCAACTACTATAGTTTCATCTTTATCTCCAATAATATAATGTAGTTGGGATGGTGGAAATTGTTCATTAAATGGAGTGTTTGTTATGACCAGATTCTTTAAAGCTTCTCTCACTTCTTTTACCGACGAATAATTTCTTAAAATGTATGGAATAAATTCAAACTGAGCTATATTTGTTTTACCACTAGTTACTTTGTTATAAACAGCGTTTCCGACAAAGTTTAGTCCAGCTATAGCTAAACCTTTTTCATTCATTCCATCATAGAATAAAGGATAATCTTCTATAACACATGCCATTCCTATAATTGCATAGTTATTTCTTGCATTTCCTTCATGTCTAAAAGAAAGAGGATAGTTACGAGGGAGAATAACTACTTGTTCACCATAGGAAAAATCATAATCTAGATTTCTACCGAAATAGAAGTCTTTTGTCTTTAATGTTGCTGCTGTACACATTTTTATTACCTCCTATTGATAATATAATTCAAAATGAAGAAAAAAATTAAAAAATTATTATTTCAGGTGCATGAAATTTGCTTGAAAAAGAGTTTGAAAGCCAAACTCGCTATAAAAAGGTGCAATCTATGCTTAAAACTCGCTATAAAAAGGTGCAAGATATACTTAAAACTCGCTATAAAAAGGTGCAGGTCTTTATTTTGAGGAATATTAAAATGTTTAAAAGAAAAATTTTAGATGAAATAAACAAGTGGAAGAATTCACTTAATATAAAGAAAAGAGCTCTTGTGATTAAAGGCTTTTAGTCCTCCTTAATAATCTTTCTTCTTCCCCTAACAATCACTTTTTATTACTCTTAAACTACTAATAACAGTCTAAGACAGTGTTTTAATATATTATTTAGTATTAATAGCCTAGATAATTACAAGAGTAGTAATACTTAGTGTCTTAGTCATTAAGCTTAAAGAAAATAATCAAGAAAAATTACTTAGCAGAAATAACTAAGTCTTTACTGTGAAATATTCTTAAGCCTTAAAGTAATTAATAAAGATAACTTAACTAGTAATACTAAATTATCTACAAAGAGATAACCTGTGAGATATATTTCTTTGGTTCTTTCTTTAGTCATCACTTCTTGTGCAAGGGTGCGAAACTATTTCTTATTGGAGAAAAACAATTCGTCAAGAGATACAATTGTATCGAAGATTTGTTCTAAGACATTTACGACTATGCTATTTCCGGCAAGTTTATACATTTTGTCTCTCGAAAAGAATAAAGATCCCTTTCTTGAAGCTAAATTATTTTTGATTATTTTTCATAATCGTTTTCATCGAATCCCATCAGCAAGAAGCATTCTCTTGGGGTCAAGAATCTATACTTTGAAAGCTTATTCTTAGGATAGTCAAAGTATAAATTACCTGAGTTAGGATGGCGATCTTGCTTAGTTGTTATTGTAGCTGAATGATCTGCTATATTTCCATTTTCATCGATAATTTTTAAATTATTATCCCAAATAGTGTTACGAGATGGCGTTGGATTTGGCTAAGATAATTTTGCTTCATTAAAATATTTAGAATTTGAATAATCTAGTTTTAGAATAGAAGAAAGAGGTGTCATTTTTATCCTTACTTGTTCTAAATCATTCTTATTTAAATAATCTTCAATCTTATTTTCTAGCTCTGAATTGTTATTGGTGAAAATACTAAGCATTAGCAATCTTTGACGATGCTGTGGAACACCAAGATTAAGTGAATTTAACTTATAGACTTTATTGTAATAGCCTAACTTCCTTAACTGCTCCTTCCAATCCTCAAAGTTATGCCTATGACGTTTGGCCAATAAAGACGTGACATTTTCCAAAATAAGGAATTTAGGCATATCCATGCTCAAAGCTTTTCTTTCCTTTAGAACTCTTTCAACTTCCCATAGCAAGCCACTTCTAGAATTGGCGTCACGATTAATACCTCTCTGGACTCTATGAAATCCCCCAACATTAGACAAATCTTGGCAAGGGCCCTGACCATAGGGTACTTGGGATGGGGAAATAGCCGTATTTTTTATAGAAGTGCCATTTCTTTAAAAAAGTTTAGGATAAATAATTACTAAAAATGCGTCAACCATTCATAAGGTTATTCACCGAATGAACAGAAGACGCATTTTGATGCTAATTAGAGATAAGATTTCTTTGCACTAATGGTGCTAGTTCTTGTGCATAATAACTCATCAGATAACCATTGCTTCGATTAATTCTTTAAATTCATCTAGCTGTTTAGGCGTAATTTCGACTTTGAATTTAATTGAGGCATCGACATAATTACCAAATTCGCCTTCTAGAAGAACTTTGTTTGGGTTTCCAAACACATCAGAAATTCTTAAATAATACTCTGCTGAATCTTCACTATCTATTTGTACATATCCTCTTTTTCTCTTTTTGTAATCATCAATATCCCTTAATACATAATCTTTCTCGATACTCGCAAAACAAATATCACCTTTGCCACGGAAGTCATTGATGTTGTATTCTATACGTAATTCACATGATTCTTCGGTGTCAACACTAAGTTCCAAATAATTATTTATTCCATAAGTTAATTGAAGTTTTTTAACCATTTTATCGAATCTCCCTATTTTACTTTGAAATCATCTACAAATTTTAGCACGTCATTCATAACGTAATGAATTGAAATGTGTGTGTTCTTACCATTAATGGTTGCAGGAAAAGTCTGTTGCATCTTCTTCAATCCGCTTTGTCCCGGCCATCTAGGATCTGTCATTTTAACGGGTAACACTTTCCTAGTCATGTCTACGATTAGGGTAAACAACATTTGTAACGGCTTTTAACGATTATTACTATTGGGTGTTTTTAGGAAGATCTTTGTTTCTCATATTAAATCCTTTTTTATCTGTAACATTCACATATTTACAAGTTTTAAGAGGTGTTAAATCTTTGTCTAAAATATCAGTACCTGTTATAGATACATGATTAAGATAACAAATTCCTTTTAGTGAAAATATAGGTGTGCAATTTTCAATCATAAGAACTTTTAATGCCTTAGCTCTGTTGATAAAAGAAGGCGTAAAAAACGAGCAATCACCACGTCTAATATCAATAGATTTTAAATAAGGGACAAATGCATTGTTGGCATCGACAATTATAGACTTCCCCCCATAAGATGAATCGAAGCTTTCTAAGTATTCAAGATTTAAAGAATCTAAATCTATACTTTTGTAATATAAGAAGCCTAATGAATTTAATCGCTTAGGTAGGGAATTTGGAAATTCAAATTTTTGTCCAGGTTTCCCCCAAAAAGAAATACTCGATTCATTTTTTATACCTTTAACATTGAATCCATTAAATCCATGAATGGAAAAGTATTTCAATTTCTTAGCTTTTGAAACATCGACAAATTTTTTTCCCCTTAAATCTAATTCTATAGTAGTGATATTTGGACAAAGATCAATTATCTGTTCATAATTAACTTCAGAGGCAAAGAATTTAGTAATATTATGCAAATCTACTTCGTTAAAAAATTTTCTTTTCTTTTCTATATTCCACTTATCATCGAAGCCACGTTGAATTATAATACAATTTATATGAAATTTTTTAATAATAGTATTTAGTTCAAAATAATTCTCCATTCGATTTAACATATCGTAATGCAAAATAAGATCACTTCGTCCTTTAAATCCAGTTTCACTACACGCAATTTCCGGTTTCATAAATGTATATCTATCGTTTTCTTTATCCATATTTGTCTTCCTCTCATCACTTCAATCCTAACCATATTTTTAGACCAGGGCTATTAATAATGTTATAAAACTCCATATCGGCAGAAATTTTACATCTCAAACCATTTTTTGATGGATTGAATTTAGCATTCCTCATTCTTTGATATTCTTGAAGGAACCCATCTCTAGATGTTTTAGCGGGCGTCCAATCGGAGCGTATACATTTTACACCATATTGTTTTTCAATTCTATTAATTGATACCCTCATGCGTCTCTCAGTACCTTTTCCAATATATTTTTTTCCATTATCGAAATCAAGCTCGTAGGAACCGGAACATTTATTGTGAACAATCACTCCAATCTTTCCAACCGCATACGTATGACAGCTCATGACATTGAAGTTATAAACTTTAATCTTAGAATTTAGTTTTTTCTTAATAACTTCAGTAATCTTTTGATCATCGCCTAAAGTCTTGAGAATATCTTTATCTGTCAAATCGCCTGCCTTCTTCCAACCCTTAGTAGTCAAGAAGCTGTGGCCTGGAGTGCAAGTGATAGTCTCGTCACCAACATTAATCTCAACTAATTCTTCAGTCTCATTGATATAGGTGTCAGTGACAGGCATCTCCTCGTATCTACCAGCATTGTCATCGTAGGCAAGAACTGTATCGCCTCTCTTAATCTCCTCGATTCTCTTCATACCGACTGCTGTCATAACCATTGTTCCGGCAATGAAGCAGTAGGACGGGTTAATAGCTCCAGAGATTGCACCTCCGATGGCACCGAACATGAATCCGTCGGCCGCCCCGTCGATGGCTCCGGACAAAGCACCTTTTAAGGCACCTTCCCAAGATCCTGTCTTAATGCCTTCAGTAATGGCACCTTGGATAGCTCCCGTAACGGCACCAGTCACGGCACCGATAACAGCTCCCTTAACGGCTCCGACCAACATGGAAGTAGCGATACAGGAAGCACCAAATCCACCAGTAGCAACAACCGCAATAGCGCATATGGCGATGACAGCTAAACCGATACAAAGCTTAGTAGCCCAAGAAGGCCAGTTTCCACCCTCATCGGAGAGGTTGATAGGATTGTTCTTGCAGTAGGCGAATAGGTTCATACCCATGGTGTTTCCGACCTGACCAATCTCACCATCGGCGGAGATGAATCTTCCGAGTTCAGGGCTGTAATAACGAGACTTGAGGTAATAGAAACCAGTCTCGTTATCGAAGAAGTATCCCTTGAACTTGAACGGATTGACCTTAGCAGCCAATCTTGCTTCATCAATATCAGCGATAGTTTCAGTAACTTCACCGAAGTCGCCATAGGCATAGGAGACTAGCTTAGTTCCAGTAGAGTCGATAACGGCATTGATGTTTCCGAGGATATCCCTATCGTAGAAGTAATCCTTGCCGTTGACGGAGAATCCTACGAGAGCATTGGCTTCATCGTAGTGGAAGAAGATGGTATTTGAGCCGTTCTCATCATCAACTTTCATCGCACAGATGGAGTCACCATCGTAGATGTATCTCTCGGTTCTCTTGCCATCAGTCTTAGAGAGACGGAGGCCATTAGGATCGTAGGAGTAAGTGTATCCAGAAGCGGTAGCAAGTCTCCTGCCAGCCCAGGTCATCTCGATTCTCTTATCAGGAAAGGCAATCAGAGTAGGATTGCCGATGAAGGCATCCTTATACTCGATAGTGGTTCCGTCGCTTCGAGAGACGAGTCTGTCCTTAAGAGCTGCATCGTAGGTGTAACCTATTCCGTCCTTGGTGAGGATGTTATTGTTGGAATCGTAGGTGTAGGTATGCTTGGTACCATCGACATTTGATGAGATGAGTCTAGATAGTGAATCATAGGCATACTTCTTAGTTGAAACAGCCTTACCATCCTTGTCCTTGGTCACAACATCGGTTGCATTACCCATGGAGTCATAGGTGTAGCCGATAGTATTTTCAGAGTAGTCGTTCTCGCTTCCAACCCTAGTCGTGGTGTAAGTTCCGTTCTTAGCGTAAGTGAGCTTCTTAGTGAGTGCCTTGTCATCAGCGTAGATCCTCTTCTCAGAGGTTCTTCCGATGCTGTCGTAGTAGGTTCTAACTGAGACGGAGGAGATAGAATCAGTCACTGTCTTTGTATCACACTTGGAATTGGAGAAGACGAGCATCTCAAGGGTTCCCTCAAGGTGATTGCTAGCAACTCCACCAGGACCTATTCGGCATCCGATAGCGGTCTCGCAGCCATCGAGGCTGAACTCAGGAGCTGCAATATCTTTGGATTGACCATCTAGACAGATAGAGACCTTACCTCCACCGAAGGAGACGGCAATCTGATGCCATGTACCAGCAGTGACTTTGAAGTCAGTATCCTCAAGCTTGGTTCCACTGATTAGAAGAATGTTTCCGTTGGCGATATGGAGTCCTAGCTTCTCAGTTCCTTGATCATCTTTCGAGGAGAGAATCACCTGATCCGAGGATAGCTCATCGATCTTAAAGCGGATTCCGATGGTTCCCTGGTTCTTCAAGAGAAGGTCATAGGAGAGCTTGGATGAGATTCCGGGAGTGAGAGATGCGATGCTGGAGTAGCTTCCGTAGACATGTCTGTGAACAGCATTCTCGCCCTTGTCATCAAAGAAAAACATGCCTGGTTTGGAGTTCTTGTAGGATTTCTCGATGGAGACGTGGGACTTTGGCTCCATGCCCTTCAAGGAAGTGAGACTTCCATTGAGAGAGACAACATCGAACCCCTTCAACTTCTCTGGGTTGAAGTAGGTAACCCCACTAGCGCCATCGATGACATTATTCTCGCGGAGGTACTTCACACCCTCGCTGAAGATGGCAGCGAATTCCTCTTTGCTGATCTTAGAACTACCGACAGAAGCGTAGGCGAGCCTGAACGCCATGTTGACGGGATGCTCCTCGGTGTCGGAGGCCCCGGAAGTGGACGAGATTTTGTGGAGCTCATCCTGACTGAGGGCCTGGGACGGGGCACCGACGAGGAAGTACTTGAGGTAATCGAAGTAACCGTTAGAAGCATAGGTCTCTTCCTTAACCTCGCCATTGAGGATGACCTTGACGTTGAACTGGCCATTCCCCTTCTCGATTTCGAAGCCGACGAGGTTCCAGACGCCTTTTTCGATGGAATTCGCGGTGGTGATGCTGTGATTACCGCCGGTGAACTGGTCGAGGAAAGTGAGCTTTCCGTCCGGATTAACGCTGAGGGAAAAGCCTATCTTGTCGATCTCGCCCCTGGCGAAGGCGAAGACCCTCTGCTCTCCGTTGATTTCGCCAGTGGGCTTAATCCAGCCGAACACGGTTTTCCTGACCCGATTGAAGTCGTTTTCCCAAGAGTATCGGCTGAAGTAATTCTTTGCGGTGGATTTCTCATTCCTCTTCGTGTTGAAGCCGTCGGTCTGATAGCAGATGATGGCGTTGTCCTTCTTGAAGCTCAGCGAAGCGACGGCGTCTCCGAGCGGACTCTTGTCCTCAACGTCGATGGCGTCGGCGAAGGAGGTGCTAAGGGTGTATTTCCCGCCGAAGCAGGCATCGAATCCGCTTCCGCCCTTGATCACCTCATCGGGGAAAGCCCTGGAGAGACGGGTCAGATAGCCGGAAGGCGTGTAGTCGTTGTACTCGCACTTGTATTCGTAGTCATAGCCCATGGCCATGCCGAAAGCGAAGACGCTCTCCTTCTGGAGGTTACCGAGATTGTCATAGGAGTATCTGAAGACGTTGTTATCGGTATCGCACACTCTGGTAGCATTGCCATTGCCATCGTATGAGAAGTAGGTTTTGATGCCGTTGACTGCGTCATCGAGCTCACAGATCTCATCCTTCTCGTTGTAGATGTAGGATGCAATACTATTTCCATCGAGCTTTATGGACGAGAGTCTCCTTTTGGAATCGTACCCAAAGGAATAGCAGCCAGATGAATCGTCGCCGCTCAAATACTGCCTGGTGGGAAGCCCAGTGTTGACACCGTTCACCTTGTTCGTATAGACAGTCTTTGAGAAGATCTTGCCATTGACAGTGACGGTCTTGATCTGTTGGTCGCCGGAATATTCGAAACCGTAGGTGGTTCCGTTGTCGCACTTCATACTAGTTAGATTCCCACGCCTGTCGTACCCGTAATCAACCTTGGAGGTGGCGCCGTCGCTGCCCTTGGTGGCTTGCGACGTCAATTCGCCTCTCTGGTCATAGACGTAATCGGTTACGGCTCCGTTGGCATCGGTCTTAGAGCAGTTCTTGTTGTGCTCATCGTAAGAGAAAGTAGTTGTGTTTCCAGAATCGTCAGTCTGGCTGATCTCATTGCCATAAGTATCATGCTCAGCATGGGTTACGAGATTCTCGCCATCCCTAGATGTGAGGAAGGTGTAGTTCTTCTTGCCGGAGGCGTCATAAGTGAAGGCGACCTTGGTGTTTTGGTTAGAGGCAATCTGACTGACACGCTTGTATCGGTCGAAGGTATAGCGATAGCTATCTCCGCTCTCATCAGTAGCTTCGGTGACCTCTCCATCCTCACCATAGGTGATGTTGGATGCCTTGCCATCGTCTCCGACGAGCTCGGTCATGCTCTTCTTCTCGGTGTAGCTGTAGCGTTTGCCGAAGTTATCGCGATAGAGCTGGACGGCATCGACATAGCAGGGATTGCCAGTATCGGCCGCAATCTCGATAATGACCTTGTCGTACTCGTTTTCGGCGATGATGCCCCTAGTCAAAACCTGCCACTTCTCGAAGTTGGAATCGAACTCGAAGCGGTAATCCTTAGAATCACCATTCTTGTAGTGGAGGGTTACAGTCGCAGTGAACTCATCATTTTGAGTAGCCAGAGTATGACCGAAGAGAGTAAAGACAAGCTCGTCTCCAGCATCGCCGGACATGTTGATGGTCTGAGTAGCTGTATCTTTAATTGAGTCTTGGCCAAGCTTAAGAACCTTGTTTCCAAGAGCCTTAGAGAAAGCCTCAGCATGAGGATTATCAGTAACGTAGGCACCAGTAAGATCCCATCCAGCACCATCGTCTTCGAAATAGCCATTTCTGACGAAGTTGTATCTGACTTTGTGGTCGCCATAGGAGAGATGGATGTCATCGAGGTAGGCGGTGTACTCACCACCAGTCAAGGTGATTGTAAGCTTCAACTTGAGGTTAGAGATTTTAGAACCGCCAGGAATCTCGACAGGATTACCATCAAGTGCTCTCCAAGGGAATGTGCCATCGATATCGTTAGAGATTTCGTAACTATTGGCCTTGGAAACGGTCTTGGTTTCGGTAGTTGTGCTACCACTAGAGTTTCCCCCGACCTGATAGCTCTCTTCCTCATCGTAGGAGAGATCGAGCTTGAGCGTAATCTGCTTGGCCTTCACATTCCCGACAGCCTTAGCAAAGGCAGAGAAAGCGTAGACTCCAGCATTGGAATCCTTGATTTCCTGAGAGAAGACGATGTCATCTGTTCCTTTCTCAATCCTGAGACAGCGTTGTCCATAGACACCACCATCGATAGCTTTGAATGAGGAAGCATTGCCTTTCTCAAGAATCCACTCAGAGTTCGTGAAGAAATCGTCGCTTCCGCTATCGAAGGAGTTGTTCTCAATGAGATTTCTCTCGTTGATCTGAACCTTGGATTCGGAGGAAACTTCGCTCATGTTCCCTTCATCGGCGCTATGGGCGTAGTTTCTGACCATCGACTTCCCCTCATCGTCGACTATGGACTTGCATCTTCCGTAATAGTCGAAGAAATAGTCGACGAAGTTGCCGTCGAAACAGGTAACTCTGGTCTGATAGGCAAAGTAATCGTATATGGTTGGCTGATTGTATTCGGGGCTCCCTATGTATTTGCGTATGATTTTGGAGACTTTGCCGCCTGCGTGCTCGACGGCTACCGCTATGCCGTTGGTCGTATCCTCGATAGAAGAAAGCCTTCCGCCAGACCAGACGAACCTGGCGATGGAAGCTTGGTTGCTATTGGACTCGATTCGGAAGTAGACGGAGCTGATGTTCTCACCGTCGTAGGCGATTCGGGCCACGGAAATGCAGGCGCCCCTGGAATTGTAGGCGATGACCTCGGAAACCTTCCCGGCGCTGTAGGAGAGGTCGATATGCTCCCCTTTGCCATTCTCGATTTTGGCAAGGCCATTGCCATCGTACGAAAGGGCAAGCTTGCCACCATCGGCGAACGCATAGCCCGTGACTACGTAAGAGCCGCTGGAAAAGCTCCCCATGGTTACTTTATTACCAGCCTTATCCACGATGATTAGAGCGGTCTTATCATCCTTGAGACAGAGATATTCAGCACTAGTTAGTGGCATGAAGTAGATTCCGGACCACGGCGCATCGGGAGTTATGGAGTATCTGGACTTGATGTCAGCCTTTTCCGCTCGCATATAGACCGTCTCTTTGCCAGTGTTATCGATGACGTTTATCGTTCCTATCTCATTAGAAGAGTCTTTGACAATCTCTACCTTCTTGAAATGGTTATGGGCGACATTGGCTCCAAAACCGCAGGAAGGAGAGCTGTCGCTAAAGGCGATGGAAAGAGCGCAGGGATTCTTCTCGTCGTCGGTCTTGGCAAGATCAACGATGTGAATAAGCTCGCCAGAACATAGGTTGATGCTACCAGTTCCGGCGTTGCCGACATCGAACTGGTCGTACTCGTAGGAAGAATCCATTCCCTTGACGATCGAGAGCATGCCGGTAATGGCGGCATCCTTCTTCAGGCTGTCCTCAATCTCAAGGACGTCCACCGAGCAGTTGATGTAGATTCCAAAGTAGAAGGTCTTGGACGTCGAGGTTGCGGTCGCTTTGGCGAGGTAGCGCGTGAGGTCGAACTTGATATGAGCGGGAATGTCGTTGCTGTAGGCATCCCTACCGATGCTGAAGTCGACCTCATCGATGAGATGGTCCCTCCCCCAAGAGAAGGAATTGAAGATTCCCTTGTCGAAGACGCTCTTGGCAATCGGGTATATCGCGCAGGTGCCCGAGGTGCCGTAGCCACAGATAGTCATGAGGAGATTGAAGGCGGCGATGGAGCCGATATCTGTTCCGATGTTGTCGATATCAAGCTTCAGCAAAATAGCGCTAGGCCCCTCGAAGGAAACCTTTCTGTTGGGATAGGCGCCGGTTGGCGCCTTGCTCCCCGATGGCCCGTAGTACTCGGCCTTGAGGCTGAATCTAGGGCTCGTCGAAAAATTGTTGAAATATTTAAGCATACGTAATGCCTCCTTAGAAGATGGACCTTATGTTCTCCAGCGCAGACAGGTCCATGTTCGTCTGCGCCTGTTCGAATCGAATGATGTCTACTTCCTTGCCGAGGTCTTTAGAGATGATTTCCTTAAGCCTTTGGACGAATCCATGCATCGCTAGAGGAAGTACGTCCTCCTCAAACTCTGCGAGAAGGTCGATATCGCTCCCAGCTGACTGAGTTCCATCGGCATAGGAACCGTATAGGAACAGATGCTTGATCCTGAAGTTGAGGGCAATCCAGTTTTTCTTCTCGCTGAAGTAATCCATGAGATTGCCATCGCTGAGAGCAGAGCCCTTTTCAGCTCTGCTCCTTGCGGTGGATTTCATCCTGAGAATCAGCGTAAAGATTCCGATGTCGGTTCTTCCAAGAGTCTTCCTGATGTCCTTGAAGAGGACGGGAAGCGGATAGACATCGATATCCCTCTCTTTTCTAAAGAGATACCAGATCACGAGGCAGGCAAATTCGATGTTTAGCTGCCTTCTGGAACCAGTGATCTCCTCAAGAACCCTGGTGATTCTGAGTGTGATGTCCTCGCTCCTGCTGATGTAGTAGGCCTTCATCATCCTGTCGGCCGTATGCCTTGAGAGACTATGGCCCGACATAAGGTGATAGGACTTGGAGAAGACTTCAGCGGATACCGGGGATTCCAGGTTTCTTTCTAGGTAATCCACTGCATCGGCAAGACTCTTCACGTAGCGTTCCTCAGGTGTGAGTGGTCGTCTCTGACAGGTGCAGACCTTCTTGGTCTCGGCCCTGTCCTGCTTCCTTCCCATCATCCAGGCGATGAGGTGCGGAAGGTTGTAGACCGCCTTCATCTAGAAGAGCCTCTCTCTGAAGCGGATGAGATCGGGAGTCTGAGCGAAGCGGTCGGTGGAAGATATGACATCGGCTCTAAGACCGAGGAGCTTTCCGATGAAGGACTTGGCTTCCTTGAGCTTCTTGATGCTGAATCCGTCCTTGAAATCGACGATGACGTCGGCATCGCTGTAGTCTCCAAAGGTGCCGTTGACGAGCGAGCCGGTAAGGTCAAGATGGACGATTCCGATGTTCGCAAGGTCGGCCTTCGCATTGAGAATCTTCTCCTTGATCTGCTCCTTGGCGATGGGGGCGTGCTTGGTGTTGTACCTGACGGAAACCTGATACTTACCCTTCAAGAGGTCCTCGAAGGAATCCTTGCTGAGACCGCCTCTGACGAGGTCGAAGAGATAGCCCTTCTCAAAGCGGTAGAAGATGATGGGAAGGACGGAATCCCTCTTCATCGCTGCGTTGAAGGCGATGATCGCCATCGAATTGGTGTAGGGACCGAAGGAAGGATTGAGAGAGATGGCGTAGAAAGCATCGATGGCCCCCTTGATACCCTTGCAGTCGTCTCCAATCTCGGAAGCAATCTTTCCAATCCTGTCGGCGATGACAGAAATCTTGAAGATGTCGGCACACTCCATGAGAGTGTCCTTGTTGATTCCCTTCTCGACAAGATTCTCGAAGGCCTTCTTAGCCCTGGAGATGTAGATCTCGCTGTCGTTCTCAGCTTCCTTCTTGCCAAGGAAGACCTGATACTGATCGAAGAGCAGGAAACCCTTGTTGCTCTTCGGATTGGACTGCTTGAGGAAGCGGAAATCGATCTTCCCGTTGTAGTCCTTGTCGAATCTAATGAAATCATTGGTCATTGTTAGATACCTCCTTATTACCAAAGATCTGCTTGATGACCTGGTTGGCACCGGTAGCTCCGGCTCCCGATGCAAGGCCGATCATCAGGGCCTCATAGATGTCCTTCGCATTCATCATCCCCGGAGCGGTGTAGAAGATGAGGATTCCCATCAGACCTCCCGCTATAGCGGTCACAACCGGTATGAACCGGTAGGCCGACTGGAACTTCTTGAATGCGAGCTTGTAGATCTCTGCCAGCAGATAGCAGCAGACCACGATGATGGGGATGGTCGCGTAGTTCATTGGTCGCGTACCTCCTTTCCAATCTGGGCGCACAGTTCGTCCGTGCGCTTTTCGGAATCCTTTAGGGACTCCTCAACCTTTGCGAGCCTCTCGGCGAGGTCGCGGTAGCGTATGTCGACCTCTGCTATGGATTTCTCCACACGGTCGACGCACGCCTTGATGTATCCGATGTCGGATAGGATCGTCCCCTCGTTGCGCCCCTCCTTCCTCTGGTCCGCTTTGTCAGACCTTCTGAAGGCCAGGAAGGCGAAGAGGATTGAAGACAGTGATGCGACGAGACCGACGACCGAGATGATTAGGTTCTCCACATGCGTGTACCCTCCTTTCGTTGAATGAGGGAGATTCATGCCCCCTCACTTATCAAGAACAAAGTGAATTCAGATTTGACAACCTCAGCCGATGAATTTCTTCAGTTTTTCCTTTATCCTAGAGAGCCTCTTTGCTACTGCTTGTCTAGAGATTCCCCTTCTCCTCGCATATTCGGAGAGGTTGAAATAGACCTTAGAAAGCTCGTTCAAGAAGATTTGGTCCCTGTTAGAAAGAGAAGCGATGGCTTCTTCAAACCGACTATTCTTTGAATCTGATTCTGATACTTGAAGAAGCTCTTCACTGGGATCTTCCGATTCTTCCTTCTCATCATCGCAATCGTCATCATCGTCTCTCTGCTTCTCAGCCATCTGGTCTAGCGATAGGTAGGATTCGGTCTCCCTGACGTACTTCGACTTCAAGAAATTGAGCTTCCTTGATTCGGCCGCCTTCTTGATGGCGGATAGGAGTCTTTTGGAATCCTTCTCATCGTCGTTTCCGTCGATCTTGAAGGCACTGATGACTTTCCACACGCCATAGGTCATCTCCTGCTGGAGGTCTTCCCACCACCTGGAATTGACGTCCTTCACCATCGACTTCATCAGGGGTCTGAGCAGATTGAGGGCAATCTGGAAACGAACCTCCTCCTTCGTCCTCTGATAATCCTTCACGGCATTTAGCAACTTGATTGCATCTTCCTTCATCTTTTTCTCCGTTTCTCCGGAGCGAAAGACGCGGAAGAGGGCACACGAAAGCCACCCGTCGAACCGCGGAGAAAGTCTCCGGTATCCGATGGGCAGCCCTCGCAAATGAGCCGTCCACAGTCACCCAACGTTTTGCGACACCATGGTTAAGCAGGGTGACCGCCACCTTATGTGGCTATTTCTCAAAGCCAGTTTTCACCAGCAATAAAAGTTTAAATAAAGAAAAAAAGCCAATGGTTGAAGACAGGCTGAATACTTGTTAAAAAAGTGTTGAACAGTATTTTTGGATAAAAAATCCAATTTTTGTAGTATAATGAAACCGCTTGCATTTGCTTAAAGCTGAAAGGAAGGTACATATGTTCAACTATGACAATCTCTGGAAGCTCCTCATAGACAAGGGTATGAAGAAGAAGGACTTGGTTCACGGAGCCAAAATAACTCCCACAGCCGTAGCGAAGATGGGAAAGAGACAGCCCGTCAGCCTTGTGGTGATTGGCAAGATCTGCGATTTCCTCAAGTGCAGTATTTCCGATGTCGTCGAATACGAGAGGAGGGACGGCCTATGATCTTCTCAATAGGAATACTGGCTCAGATCATCCTATCGGTGAGCCGTGGTCTCAATAATGGTGAATGCATCGATTCCCTCATCTCCTCCATAACTGGCACTTCAGATTTCTCCTACATTGAAAGATCAAGATACACTAGAATCCTGAGCTGCGAAGAGAACCTCCCGACCAAGATAAAAGGGGATACAAACGACATTGAGAAGGTGCTAGGAAAGACAGGATTGAGAGATATAGCCACCAATCTGGAGAATCGATTCTCGATGAAGATGGATAGCTTTGGCAGACTTAGGATCGTCAAGGCTATCATCTGGTGTCTTTCCAACGAATCGTGCCAGCTTGGTGACAAAATTTTCCGCTGGTCGGGAAAAACTAGAAAAGAAGTGATATCGGTAAAGGCTATATCAGACTTCTGGGCTTTCTTAGCCGAAGCGTTGACCTACTGCTACCAAATAGATAACAAACATGCCGAAAACTATGGGTTCAAGATAGTCGATCACATAGAAGAGATAGAAAAGGCAGTCCAAACAACGGTTGCTGAGAAGATCAGCAGGGAACCATACCTTCTTCCAAAGAGTGAGGTCGATAAAGTCTTTCATTTGGAGTCGACAAGGTCTATCGGTAAATCCCATATCTGCATTACCTTCCACGTCCTAGATGATGACGGGGACTCTTTCGATTATTCCAAGTTGAAGGCATTTATCAGCCGTAACATAAAGCGATATGTCTTTAGCTTCGTCAAAATGGACGAAATTGAAAATGCTGAAATGGATATATTCCAGCAGGCGAATGCCGACATCTCAAAAATAGTTCATGAGAAGAAATACGATTTCTCCAAAGAAATGGGAGATATACTCGTTTTTTCCTTTTGCGAAGGGCTAAAAGGATGCCCAAAGATCCTCACTAATTACGAGGCTTTTAAAAAAGACTTAACTAATGAATATATAGGAAATTACGGCATACATTTTCAACTGAGAGATGATGGGCTCATCCTAATAATGACCTCCTCTTCAATGCGAACGAAGCTCAGTGATGCGGTCAAGGAATGCATTGAAAGGTCAAAAATCATGGCGAGGGAAAAGAGCGCCGTGAAGGGACTTCTCTCTCCTGCACTGCTTAAGCAGACAACAGATGAAGAAACAGCATCGAAACTGACCGAATTTCTGCTCAATGGTGATAGTAACAGTGCCAAATATGGTTACACCTTGTTCATCGGCTATAGCTTTGATAGTTCTCACGGTTCTTTGAAAGAGCAGATAGAGAAAGATATGGCAGAATGCGTCCAATACCTTGAATCAGAAATCCAAAGCGATTCAAAAATGACAATGAGAGAGATAGATATCTACCTCGTCCCATTCAATGATGCTGACGAGGATCCCCAGAGGATACTTAAGGATGTTTTGGGGTTACCAAAGGAGGGAATGTAAACATGACATTGATTGATCGAATACTTGACAACATCTCAAAGAACGCTGACGCCAAATCTGCAATTGATACTCTTTTTAGGAAATATGGCGAACAAGTTCTAAATGAATCTACCATTGATATTTCAGAGGACGAAATCGGCTTATGCCTCAGCATTGCTGACATATTTTCAAAAGTTCCCAATGAATCTGACGATTCTGAGCATTACCACTCATTAGCGCAAGAAATAATCTATATGCTCAAGTGCCTGCTTCCTAATAGAAAAGATGTCGATTTAGTCAGCGATAGTGTTCTTTCATCTCTTTCAAATTATCCAGTCAGAAAGAATATGGGATTAAGCGAAGAGGAAAAAAACTATGGTCTTCTTCGTCTCATCGGTGAAAAAATAAAGATGGGCAGCCTTGAGATCCCTGGAGAAAAGGGGAAGTTCTTTCTGCTTCCTCAGAAAATAGCCTACGATGGGTTCAAAAATAGAAGCTTCAGCTATTCTGGACCAACCTCGATGGGAAAGACCTTCTTGATGACCACTTTCATCAAACAGAGAATCGATGAAGGACGCGACTGGAACTTCGCCATCATCGTCCCTACAAAAGCTTTAATAAATGAATTGAAGGGAGAAGTCATCAGAGAATTCAAAAATGAGATTCTTGAAAAGAATTATCGAGTTATCTCATCAGCCAATGATCTTCAGCTGGAGGCAGAACACAAATTCATATTGGTAATGACACCGGAAAGACTGATGTATTTCCTCATAAAATACAGAGATATCGTCCTCGATTATGTGTTTTTTGATGAGGCCTACAAGATCTCCGAGAACGACCCTAGAAGTTCCTTCTACTATAAGGATATTTCGCTTCTATCCAAGAATTCAAATAAGATTCACATCATCTTCTCCTCGCCGAACATACCAAACCCTGACATCTATTCCAAGCTGTACGGAGGAGGGGATGGCAAATCCTATAGAAGCCAATTCTCACCAGTATCTCAATTCAAGTTTTATATAAATCGAGAATCAAAGAGTTTTTCAATCTGGAATGACTTCTCCCGCACAGCCGTTCAACTCCCCAGAGAGAATATCACTGATAATGATTGTACATTGGTCGACTATGTCTTTAGATTGACCAAGGATAATCAGCAGTCCATCGTATATGTGAACAGTGTTGATACAGCCAGCGAATTAGCTCAAGAGATGTATGAAGGATACGGTAACAGAATTTCGCTTACGCAAAAGCAGAAGGATGAATTAGAGGACCTTTCTATAGACATAGAAAAAGGCATAACGCGGAGATTCTCGTTATGCCGTCTAATAAAAAAAGGGGTAGCTTTCCACACAGGTTACTTGCCACCGACACTGAGAGCTAGGCTCGAAGCACTATATAAGAGCGGAGCTATCAGGTTCCTTTTCTGCACAAGCACGCTCATTGAAGGAGTCAATTTGCCAGCAAATAACCTCTTTGTGACCTCAATCAAGAATGGTCAGTCTAATATGACTTCCATAGAATTTAAGAATTTAGCTGGCAGAGTTGGACGAATAAGCACCACCAGCTACGGAAATGTATTCCTTGTCAGTGAAGATGAAAAGACGTCTAAAAGGATGGAAGAATTAGCTCAATCTAAATCAGAAGAGCAGGAATTATCTTTGGTAAAGATACTGACACCTGAGAATTCCAAAGCAATAGTCAGCTCATTTTCGAAAGGAGAACTCCCCTATTCCGATTCGATTAAAGATGGTGAATTATTAGTCCAAAAGATTTCCCTAATCTACGCTAAAGACGTTTCGGAGGGGAGAGACACTTATTTCTCCAAAGAAGTGGAAAAGCGACTAACATCAGATGGAAATATAAAGAAGGAAGACTTATTTAAGCTCACTCAAAATATAAAGCAGGAAGATGATATCAACGTCAACTTCATTCAGGATAGAAGACTTAGAGAAGCTATATTTAAGGATGGGCTTCATTATCCCGACATCAGCACCCTAAACGATGACAAAGCTAGTTATGAAATAGTTCTCGATTTTTTAAAAAAACTAAGCGATGTATTCTTGTGGAAAGTATATGAGAGAGATGACCTCGGAAGAGGAAATAGCATATCTCAATATGCCGTTGTTCTCTTACATTGGATTATGGGCTCTGGGCTGAGATATATAGTTGATAGCAGAATTGATTATTACAACAATAAAAGGTGGGGGAAAACTATCAAAATAAACCACAAAGAAGAACTATATCATGCAACAAAAAGGCAGGTTGACTACTTGATATCGAACACATTAAAAGATATCGAGGGAATCATCCTTTTCAAGCTATCAAATTATTTCCTCAAGTTTTCGAATATATACAAGGAATTCACAAATCAGAAGAGCTTCAACAATGACTGGTATGAATTCATCGAGTTCGGGACTCATGAGCCGGTGATAATCTTCCTTCAGAGGATAGGATTCTCTAGAGAGACAGCGCTTTATATTAGAAAAAATTCCAGTGATTTTATAGAAATAGACAATGGCAAGATCTTCCTTAAAAAGGATATCTTGGATAGTACCAATAAAGACATCCAAAAAGAACTTAAGGATTTAGATTCAAATATTAGAGAATATATTCATAGTTAAGCTAAAAAGAGGCTGTTACGAAATTGATTCCTCCAAAGGGTCAGTTCTGACAGCCTTTTTGCTTT
>ENA-OOZM01000006-OOZM01000006.1-human-gut-metagenome-genome-assembly--contig:-NODE-6-length-98335-cov-12.080993_pt1 | contig 98335 bp, 113 predicted proteins | sample MGYA00241044_ERZ501404 | MGnify/ENA primary metagenome ERZ501404 (study PRJEB25962, sample SAMEA2042982) | human gut metagenome | biome: human gut; feature: human-associated habitat; material: faeces...
AAAAAAAAAAAATAATTTTATTGTAGATTTGGAAATTAAAAATATTTTACGTATCTTTGTCCCAATGGGACATAACAAGTATATTATGTTAACATTAGTACCTTTAAGGTAGGAGGGTATATTTAGGACTGAACTGCTCTGAGCCAAGTGGAGAGAATAAGGGGTATCCACCTCTGGTACGGTAAATCAGAGGCTTTTAGAATATAATATTCTAAGAGTGATAATAGGGGTAGACTAATAATATATAAACGGGGGATGGACTAAATATATTGAGAGCCATAATCTCAATCCTGGGGGATGAAAAAGAGAACCCCTAGGGTCCCTTTTTATACTAAATAATTATATATAAATTATTTGATTAAAGAGTGTTAATGATTAATCTAATAGAATTAGGAAGATTATACCTAAATTAGTAGGATATGAAAAAAAGAAAATATAGAGAAAGGTGTTCTAAAGATCATAAAGATGAAGATGTTCTTAATATTATTAAGAACAAGCACTCTATACTAGTATCTTTAAATGAAAGATATAAAGATTACTATGCAGAAAATATCCAACCTAGGAGAGGAATATCATTAATAAAATATAAGTATCCTATAAATATTAGAAGGAGATAAGCTATGGAATATAAAAACAAGAGATTTAAATTCTTTAATTCCACATGGACTATCAAATATGTAAAGGATCCTATAAAGAGTATTGATACGTCTGATGAGGGGGTTATATTTGGAATAACCAAACCTGCTCAAAAAGAGATATTAATAGCTCTTCTTGACGATACGGGGAAACCCTATAGTAAGGAACATATAGAGGAAACTTTAAAGCATGAATTAGTACATATGATATTCCATGAAGGTCAATATAATAGTTGTTATATTGATGAGCCTCTTGTAGAATGGGTAGCTAAATCTTTAATAGAACTTAATATTAAGAAAATGATATGAAGATTATTTATAATAAAATACTACCTATAAAGGGATACAAAATAATAAACCTATTTGGAATATTCTTTGTACGGATAAATTCTGATGGAACAAAACCTAAAATTCTATGGGAAGATATTAATCATGAAACTATTCATACTGTACAGATGAAAGAGTTATTATATATAGGTTTTTATATATGGTATTTTTTTGAGTGGCTAATAAGGCTGCTTTTAGAGCCAAGCAGTGCTTATAGATCAATCTCCTTTGAAAGAGAGGCCTATGCAAATGAAAACAATTTACACTATCTTCATGATAGGAAAAGATTTAATTGGATACAATATTTGAGGAAGTAAGATATGGAAGTAGGATTAACAATATTATTGTTTATAATGGTTATTCTAAATCTCAGCACTGCCATACCTCTATTAAGAGGGCTTAAATTTCAAATAGAGGATTATACATGCAGTCAAGAGGTAAAAGAAGTAAGAACCAATATTATGGCACTTAAGATAATTAATACATTATCAGCTATAGCCAGTATAGTAGCTATAGTATTATACAGCATTTAAGACTACACTAGTAAAAAAATTCCTATTTTATTTGGTAAATAGGAATTTTTTATTTATCTTTGCAATGTCCTTAAAAAGGAATTAAAATTAATTGATTAAAGATAATTAGTATGACAACAAAGAAATGGATTTCAGCAGCTATAATAGCTGTAGTGGTAGTAGGAGCTTTAGCACTTATTAAGTTATTCCCCTTCTGGGTAACTCTTTCCTGTCTTATATCTTTAGCAGGAGGCTTAATTGCAGGATATTTGCTTAAAGATAAAGTAGAAACTGTAGTAAACATGGTAGATTCTACGGAGGTAATTAATAGTATTAAAGATTGGTTCTCAAGCCTTACTACAAGTGAAGTTTCTAAGGCTGTATCAGCAGCTAAAAAGAAAACTACTACAGCCAAAACAGGGAAGTAGACCCTGTTTTATTGAGCCATGGTGTAATGGTAACACTGCAGATTTTGGTTCTGTCATTTTGGGTTCAAATCCCGATGGCTCAACTACTACTTAGTATAATGAAGAATGTAGGAATCTCCCAAATTTCTTATGGAAGTTTGATTCTCTTGGAGAGTATTAAATTAATAAATTGATATGGCATTAGATAAATGGATGCACTTAATAGTAGGTTTTACTATTGTTACTACGATTAGCTTATTTCTGCCAGCTTGGGTCGGATTTACTCTTGGAGTTTTAGCTACCTTAGCTAAGGACTTTATATGGGATAAATGGCTAAAGAAGGGGACATTTGAATTGGCAGATATTTACTGTGGAGTTGTTGGTTCGTTTATTGGTTTTTGGTTTGGATTTTTATCCCAGCATATATAGAGATCATTATGATCTCTGGCTAGGATTCTCTTTTTAGCAGTTAGAGATTAAAGAAACTGCTCCTATTCCTCAATAGCTCAGTTGGTTAGTAGCACCTGACTGTTAATCAGGGGGTCCCAGGTTCAAGTCCTGGTTGAGGAGCTAACTATTAAATCTTGAGGTGCCAGAGTGGTTTAATGGGATAGATTGCAAATCTATTAATTCGTAGGTTCAAATCCTACCCTCAAGTCAATAAATTATGGAAGACAAGTTAGATAAGGTACTCAAGAATTAAGAGATTCTCAATAAGAATCAGTTAGCTATATATGGAGTTCTTATGAAGATTGAGGAAAAACTTCCTTCAGGAGGAAAAGAATTCCTTAGAAACTATTTAGCAGATATAGCAGGTACAATTACTGCAGAGTTGGGATTAGTCGATATATTAAATACTTTAAAGAAAAGATAATGCCTCCTTGGTGGAATAGGTAGACACACCAGATTTAGGATCTGGGATGAAATAATAGTAGTGTGTAGGTTCGAGTCCTACAGGAGGCACTGACTTACTAGATATAACATTATTAAAACAAATGATTATGTATGAAGATATACTATTGTCTCCAATAGAGACAACTAGAAGACAGGAAGAGCTTAACACAGGTACTTCAGAGTTTTTCATAAACTTTTTAAATAGATTGGAAGGATGGAAAACTAAATGCAAAAATTTGCATTGGGCAGCACCTAAGAAGAACATTCATGTATATCTTGATGAATTCTTAGAGATCTTAAGTGAGTACCAAGACTCTTTAGCTGAAGAGTATCAGGGACTATTAGGACATATGCAACCTAATGTAATTAAAGGAGTAGTAAGTGAAGCATTAAATGCTATAGATTTTATTAATGAAGTAAAGGGTTACACATATAAATTTTATGATGCTCTCTCTAAGGAAACTCCATATGCTGGTATAAGATCAGAGTGTGAAACATTTATCCATAACATATTGAAGTATAAGTATTTATTTGAATTATGTGATATTAAGCCATATTAAAGTAATGAAGCCTTCTTAGTATAAGGGTAATTACTCCTGTCTTGTAAACAGGAAATGAAAGTTCGATTCTTTCAGAAGGCTCATAAGTCAGTGATCATAATATGCTGTGAGAAGGCTGACATCTCTTGGGGATCAGTATATACATTGTATGAAGACATCTATATATTAAAATTTTAAAGAATTGAGTATACTCTATAATCTTTAGTCTTTTATCAATGTATCCGGTGAAGAGAGGTGTAGGCAAAGGCAAAACCTACAAGGCCATAGTACCAATACCCAAATCTATGGCAATATGCAGATGGGTGAAACGGATATACAAATCATATGAGTCTCATAATCTCATGATAGCCAGTTCGACTCTGGCATCTGCAACAATAATCAATAAGTTATGGCAAGAGTAGAAGATAAACAGGCACAGATAGAAAAAGAAGTGTCTAGAATGAATGTATTCTCAGGAAACACATTAAGAGAAATTATAAATTATGCTAATTCTCACTCTTTAAGAAAAGAGGATATAGTATCTATTCTAAAGGAAAATGGGCAGTTTTGGCTAATTTATTATAAATGAATTTTATATACAAGATGGAGAAGATAGAAAGAGATTTAATGGATGAGGGAGAGTTTAAGAAATACCTGCAGAGGGTATTAAGTTATAATAGGATTTCTCCTGAAGCAATAGGGAAATATAAATCTATTGAAAGAGCTCTTAGAAGGGGGCATTTGACTCAGTATGGTAGAATAGTTCCTAAGAGACCCTTTAATAATAGATCTAATACTAGTAAGAGAAAAGGAGTTGATAGTAGAAATAATGAAGTAAAAAAGACTCTATATGGACAATTTATGCAATACTATTGGAGAGCATCCAAACAAGGATTACTATAATTCTATTCCAGTGACTTATTGTAAGAATTGTCTATCATTAAAGATAATGGGATTGGATGATTCTTTAAACTACTGTGATGAATGCGGGAGTACGAATATAGGATCTACTGATATAACATCTTGGGAAGAAATATATGAACAGAGGTATCATAAATCATTTATTAAAAAATAAATAAAGTTATTATGGAAGAGAAGAAAATAACAAAAGCTCAGAATGAAGAAAATAAGGTAGAAAAGCCTGAGAAACTTTCTTATGAACAATTAGAGAACATAGCTCATCAGTTAAGTGAGCAGTCAAGGGAATTATACAATAAACTTCAAGCAGCTAATATGTCTAATCTCTTTAAGAGACTAGATTATTTATTTAAGATCCTTGAAAATAGCCATCACTTTAATAATGAATTTGTACAGAGTACTGTTTCAGAAATTGAAGAGTTAATGAAACTTCCAGAAGAGGATTCTAGTACTCAAGAAGAATAATCCACAAGTTTTAATATAACCAATAGTAATGAATAAGGAAATAAATAATGTCATCAGAATTCCTACTTCATTAAATAGTAAGTTCTTCAGATATTGGTTTGAGTTTTTACAACCCTTCCATAAGCTAACTGAGAGGGAAATAGATGTGATTACTAGTCTTGTAAAACAGAGATATGAACTTAGTAAAGTCATCAAAGATGATGAAATACTTGATAGGGTTACAATGAGTGAAGACACTAAGAGGAAGGTAAGAGAAGAGTGTAATATGACCTTACCCCATTTCCAAGTAATTATGGGGAAATTAAGAAAGAGTAAAGTTATTATAGATAATAAGATAAATCCTAGATTTATTCCTAACATTAGGGAGGATTCCGGGACTTTTCAACTTCTGTTACTTTTTGAATTAAAATGAATTATTCTGAAATAATCAAGAAGGTTTCTCAGGAAACTGGAATCCCTGTCAGAGTAGTAAATTTGGCTTATAAATCCTATTGGAAGTTTATAAAACAAAAAATACAAACTTTACCCCTTAAGGGTAATATCAGTGAGGAGGAGTTCAATGCCTTAAGAACTAATTTTAATATCCCAAGCTTAGGAAAGCTTTACTTAACTTGGGATAGAGTACAAGGATGCAAGAAGAGATCAGATATTATTAAAAAGATAAAGAATGAAAAAGGTATTCATAAGCCAGCCAATGAATGGCAAAACAGAATCGGAGATAATGTTGGAAAGGAATAAAGCAATCTCTGATATTGTCAATCAGTTGGGGGAAGAGGTTTATATCATAAATAACTTACCGCATCTTTTTAAAGATGCTTCCCCTCTGTGGTATCTTGGAAGATCTCTAGAACTGATGTCATCTGCTGATATCGTCTATTTCGCTAAGGGATGGAAAAAATATAGGGGCTGTAGAGTAGAGCATTTAGCAGCTCATGAATATGATATTAAAATAATGAATTATGTTGAAAATTAAAAAGATAAGACCCATGTTTACATCTCTCATAACTACTATGAATAAATATGAGCAGGATGAAATAATTAGTGGATTAATAGATCCTCTAAAGAGAGAGGGTAGTATAAAGGAATATCAAACTGTGCTCTCAGTTGGAAGTATGGTAAAAGATATAAAAGTAGGGGATTTAGTATGTATCAATCCTACAAGATTTGCTGTAAAGAAACATAAGGAAGGAACTCTAAAAGATGGAGTAGTAAAGGATAATCCTATTATTCAATATAATTTTGATGTCATAGAAATGGATGGAGAGCAATGTCTACTTCTTCAAGACAGGGATATTGATTTTATTATTGAAGATTGGGAGGAGATAAAAGAAGAATGCCCATCAGCGTTAATACGTCCTGCTAATGATATTATAATATAAGACATAGGGATTATTCATGGCACTTCTTGAATAATCCCTTTATTATTGTGATGTAATTATGAAGCTATTTAAATACGAAGGATATAAAATAACTATAGCACCTGAAGCTTTGCTCCTAAAGCCATTTAAACAGATTTGGCAAAGGGATAGAAGTAGAAATAAGGATAAGGCTCTAATGGAACTAGGATTCATTTATTTCTTCTGTGATACCAGAAGTGATTATCAGTATCTTACTGATGAGGATGAGAGGAAGAGAGCTATCAAAGAGGGGGAGGGTCTCCCAATTAATTGGGAACCAGATAAAGTAGTTCTGGAGGCTATGAAGTTATACAGTAGTTCTAAATCTGTATCAGCGCTGCTTCTTGAAGATACTAGATATGCTGTAGATAAATTAAGAGCTCTGTTAAGAGCTATTGACCTATCTGAAACTGATGATAGGGGTAAACCTATCTACCCACTTAACACTATTACAGCTACTATAAAACAAGTACCCTCTTTAATTAAAGATTTGGATGAAGCAGAAAGGGCTTTAGCTAAAGAGCAGATAGATTCTAGTAGAATGAGAGGACAGGGAGAGAAGACATTATTGGAGGATAATTTAAATATTTAGTATGAGAGTAGAAGAAGTTATAAAGGGACTCAATAAGCATATTGAGGATAAAAGATGTAATAAAAATATTAAAACTACTGGCCACTTAGTTCTACAAAAGACTATTACTCCTCATCCTACATTCAAGGCTTATAAGAAATATAAGGGTATAATATGGTTTGTAAAGGGGAATAGAAAGTATAAGGTATTATCTGTAGAGTATAATAGTAATGTCTCTTCTGCAGAAAGAGAGATTGCTATATTACTATGTCAATCAATATTCAATTGGATAGGCTCAGTATTTTATGAACAAGTGATAAATGGTACATATATAGGATATGAAGCTGCAGAACATAAATATGAATAAATATCAAACTGAACTAACTGAGGAATTGATTAATAGCCTTCCTCAAGAAGTCCAGGATCAACTATTTGATACTATAAATAATGTAGAATTTGTCAAGAGGCTTATAAGTCCTACAAGAGAATATGCTAAAGATAGACCTAGGGACAAATATGGTAGAATTATTGTAGATCTAGCTAATCCCCATATTCTAGAGGATATGGATTATTTCAGACCTACTGCCTTACATTACCAGAAATATGGTACTTTTACTAATCTAAGACCTAATTCAAACCCTAATAGTGAATATGGAAAATGGCTTAAGCAGGAAATACACAGATGCTGGGATGGATATATAAGAGAGTCTGATGGAGAATGGGTAACAGGTTATATGTATTTTTATTTAAACTATTGTCCTATAATGCTTTCTAAAATCAGAGGAGAATCTAAGCAAGCAGATAGAGTATTTGATTTCCCTGAAGTCTGGGAGGGAATTTACTGGAGATTCCATTATATAGATCAGATGAGGAATGGAGGACTATATAATAATTTTGACGGTGGAAATCATGGAGCTGAGTTAGCTAGGAGAGGTGCCTCGAAGTCCTATAGTTTAGGTTCTATAGCTGCACATAATTTTATATTAGGGGAAAATAAGACAGCCTCAAAAAAAATCAATACTGTTATAACAGCATACCAGAAGGAGTATCTAATTAAGGATGGAACTTTAAATAAGTTCTTGTCTATGGCTGATTTTTGTGCAGAAAATACTCAATTTCCTAGGAAAAGATTAAAATCATCTATACAGGATATGATATGGACTATGGGATACAAAGATATAGATACAGGAGTAGAAAAAGGTACTCATAACACTGTCCTAGGAGTATCATCCAAAGATGATGAATCAAAAATGAGAGGTAAGAGAGCTCATATATTAGTAGATGAGTTTGGTACATTTGCTAGGCTTATTGATGCATACAATGTATGGTTGCCTTCAGTTCAAGAGGGAGATATAGTATTTGCAATGATTTATCTATGTGGTACAGCAGGAGATAGTGAGTCCGACTTTGCAGGTGCTCAGGAGATCATGTATAATCCTAAAGGATATAATATGTATGCACTACCTAATGTATATGACAGGAATAACCAGGGTAGGCCGTATTTTGTATTCTTCTTTCCAGGTTATATAAATAGAAAAGGATGTTATAATGAGAATGGAGTATCTGACGTTATCAAAGCTCTTATAGAAATATTTCTAAATAGGTACAGAATTAAGTATAATTCTACAGATCCTAATACAATTATTAAAACTATAGCTGAAATACCTATCACTCCTTCAGAAGCTATCATAAAGACTGGAGTTAATATGTTTCCTGTAACTGATCTTTCTGAAAGACTAGGGCAGCTGGATAGCAATCCAAGAGAATATGACGATGTATACGTAGGTGAATTATTGATAGATAAGAGTGGAAAAGTAGATTTTAAACCATCCTCTAAACAACCCATTAGGGATTTTCCTCATAAGGATAATAAGATAGAAGGGGCTGTTGAGATATATAAGATGCCTGAAAAGGATAAGTCAGGTAAAGTATTTGACAATAGATATATCTGTGGAAACGATCCATATGATGATGATTCTTCTGATACTATGTCTTTGGGTTCCATGTATATTTTAGATTTATGGACTGATACCATAGTAGCTGAGTACACAGGAAGACCAGCATTTGCTGAAGATTTTTATGAGATATGCAGAAAGATGTGTTTATTTTATAATGCCAGAATGAATTATGAGAATAATAAGAAGGGATTATTTGCTTATTTTTCAAAGATGAATTGTTTATATCTTTTATCTGATACATTGGATTTTCTTAGAGATAAAGATATGATCAAGGGATATGGCTATGGAAATAAAAGTAAAGGAGTGAATGCAACTGCTCCTATCAATGCTTATGCTAGGAATCTATTAAGAAGCTGGTTACTAAAGCCAGTACCTATGGTACAAACTATTGATGGGGAGGAAAAAGAAGTTATGATTCCTAACCTGTATAGATTAAGATCAAGAGCTCTAATAAAAGAGCTCATATTATATAATAGTGAAGGAAACTTTGACAGAATATCAGCTATGGGAATGTTGATGCTCTTAAGAGAAGATAAGATGATTCTCTATGGTGGAAATGTAAGTAGAGCAAAAGAAGAAGATGCTAACTCATCATATTTAGGCAATGACCCATTTTTTCAGGCTAACTATGACTTAAGACTAAAGAGTAATCCTAATAGAAATATCGGTATATAATTAATAAATTATTTATAATATTGTGCACCTGACTTATTTTGTATATTTTTGTACGACATAAATAAGTATAATATGGCTGGACTAATAAATTTACCTCCTCAGCAATTACCTTTTAACAGGAAGAATAAAGCATGGAGGAAAAGACATTTGGATTGGGCTGATAATAAGACGTTTTTTAACTATAGCCCTGTTAGGAAGTCAGTGATTCATAAAAAGATTAATTATGATCTACTAAATGGTAAATTACATATGTCTGATATGGAGGTTGTACTAAATCCGGAAGGGATAAAAGCAGGGTTTATTCCAGATAGAATACAGCACTATCCTATCATGAATAGTAAGTTAAATATTCTTAGAGGAGAGGAATCTAAAAGAGTATTTGATTATAAGGTAATAGTAACTAATCCTAATGCAATCTCTGAGATCGAGGATAATAAGAAGAATGAGCTGTTGCAGAGACTTAGAACATTAATAGCTGATACATCTATATCAGAGGAAGAGTTCAACCAGGAGCTCGAAAAATTAAATTATTATTATACATATGAGTGGCAAGATTTCAGAGAAATAAGGGCCAATGCTCTCATAAATCACTATACAAAGGAATATGACATTCCTCTTCTGTTCAATGAGGGATTTATGGATGCCATGACTGTTGGAGAGGAGATATACCAATGTGATATTATAGGAGGAGAACCTACTATAGAGAGAGTCAATCCATTAAAGATCAGAGTATTCAAGTCAGGATATTCTAATAGAATAGAGGATGCTGATATTATTATTTTAGAAGATTACTGGAGTCCTGGTAGAGTCATAGATACTTACTATGATGTTCTAAGTAAAAAGGATATGGAATATATAGAACATATCCCCGACCATGTAAGCCAGGCTTCTATAGATTCAATGGATAATATTGATGAAAGATTTGGATTCGTTAATAATAATATGGTTGGAGAAGAAATGAGCTCTAATGGCTTTTATTTTGACCCATTGAATCTATTCTCTGATTCTATCTCTAATTCTTTACTACCTTATGATTTAGCTGGAAATATAAGGGTACTTAGGATGTATTGGAAGTCCAGAAGGAAGATAAAGAAAGTAAAGTCCTATGACTTGGAAACAGGGGAAGAGATATATAATTTCTATCCTGAAACTTATATTATTAACAAAGATCTAGGAGAGGAAGAAAAAATATTTTATATTAATGAAGCATGGGAAGGAACTAAGATAGGAACTGACATTTATGTTAATATGAGGCCTAGGGTAGTGCAATATAATAGACTATCTAATCCTTCTAGATGTCATTTTGGTATTGTAGGCTCTATATATAATCTGAATGAGAGCAGGCCCTTTTCTCTAGTAGACATGATGAAACAATATAATTATCTATATGATGTCATCCATGACAGACTTAATAAATTGATGGCTAAGAACTGGGGTAAAATACTAAGACTAGATCTAGCTAGAGTACCAAAAGGCTGGGATATAGAAAAATGGATATATTATGCTAAAGCTAATGGCCTTGCTGTAGAGGATAGCTTTAGGGAAGGTAACATCGGTGCATCTTCTGGTAAATTAGCAGGAGCATTGAATAATGCATCTTCTGGAGTAATTGATGCGGAATTTGGTAATTCGATTCAACAGCAAATTAATCTCCTTGAATTTATTAAACTTGAAATGTCTGAAGTAGCTGGAATAACTAGACAAAGGGAAGGTCAGATTAGTAATAGAGAGACAGTAGGAGGAGTGGAACGAGCCACTCTTCAATCTTCTCATATTACTGAGTGGCTATTTGTAATACATGATGGTGTTAAGAAGAGAGCTATTGAGTGCTTTCTTGAAACTGCAAAAATAGCTCTCAAAGGAAGAAAGAAGAAGTTTTCATATATCCTATCTGATGGGACTAATATGATAGTTGATATTGATGGAGATGAGTTTGCAGAAGCTGACTATGGTTTAGTGGTTGATAATAGTAGAGGAACACAAGAGCTTTCTCAAAAGCTTGATATACTAGCTCAGGCTGCTTTACAGAATAAAATATTGTCATTTTCTACTATAATGAAATTATATGGTTCCCATTCCCTTGCCGAAAAGCAGAGATTAGTAGAAAGAGATGAACAACTTATGCAGGAAAGATCATCTCAGGCACAGCAGCAACAGTTGGAAACTCAGCAACAGATAGCTCAGATGGAAGCCCAACAGCAACAGGCTGAATTACAGCAGAAAGAGCAAGCTAATATTAGAGATAATGAAACTAAAATTCTAGTGGCTCAGATACAAAAGGAAGACAATGACGGGATCAAAGAATATGAATTCTCAGAGGAAGCAAGAGCTAATCTATTGGAGAAGATAAGAGAATTTGATGAGAAATTAAAACTAGATAAAGATAAGTTGAAGCTAGATGAGAGAAAACATAGAGATGATATAGCTCTAAAGAGAAAAACTATGAATGAAAAGCTCGTATTAAATAATAAGAAATAGATATGAAGAGATTCAGGACTATATTTGAATCAGCTGGGACTCCACCATCTGAAAACGATTTATGGTTAAAGAAAGGAGAACTACTATATTATTCAAACGAAGGATGGAAGAATATATTAGGTACTGCAGATATTGATTTATCAAATTATTATACTTCTAAAGAGGTTGATAATCTTTTAGTCTTAACGAAAGAAGAGATTAATGATAGTATTGAACAAGATCTTAATTTAGTATATAAGGAGATTAATACTAAGCAGGATCAATTAAATGGAGTTGGATATGTAAAAGCTAATGGTACGTCTATATCTTATGATAATAGAACGTTTGTAACAGGAGACTCAAGCGGAACAGCTGATAAGGCTAAGACTCTTTCTGTTGTAGCTATATCTAATTTTGAAACTTTTAATCCAGCAACTTTAAATATGCGGGTTGGAGAAATCAGAATGTTTAAAGCTGTATCCGCTGTTGGTTCACCGTGGGGCTCTGCCTCCTCTTGGGTAGGATTCATAGTATTGGTACAGAGTGGATATTGGAAGTATGAGGCATTATCTTCTTCATATGGAGATGGAATTGCTATTGGATATTATAGGAGCAATAATGGATTTGATGGGTGGAAATATTCTCCATCATTATCATCTAGTGCTGTATCATGGAATGGGGGATCTCCATTTGAACTAACAATAAAAAACTTCAATGTAAATGGGGTAAGTGGAGGATTAATAGCACCCAATTCATGGAATGGTAGTTATCCATTAAATATATGGGCACCTACAAATGCAGGAGCTGAAGGACAGGTCCTTACATCCTCAGGAGCTGGATTAACTCCAGTATGGAAAGATCTTACTGACATACCTGCTGCAGAGTCAGCGAAAAAATTATCTAATCCACGTCTTATCTGGGGACAATCCTTTGATGGAACTGCAAACGTTGATGGTGCTTTCACCATGAACCTAAATAGTGGATCACATGCTCTTTCCCTTAATATTCCTTCAGGTGCAAATGTTATCAATGTTAATAATAGTAATTATGCAATAGCCGCGAATAGTATACATTCTGTTGACGTACGGGAAATATCTTCTACTTTTTCCAGAGGGTGGAGATATCTAGACACTGAGTCACCATCCACTGGCTTATATGTTTTTGGTGTATATGGAAATGCAGGGACTGTGGATTATTATTTCTACGGAGGAAATTATAGTTCGCCTCTTCTTAAAATTAATAGAGCTACATCATCCCCTAGAGCTGAATTATCTGGAATAATGCAGGCAAGTGGATTTAAAACACCATCAGGAGCTTCTTCTCAGTTTTTAAAAGCTGATGGTAGTGTAGATTCTAATACCTACATAACAAATATTAATCTCACATCCAGGTTAGATGATTATGTTACAACAGAAACCACAATAAATGGGAAGGAGATAGGTAATGGTGTTAATTTGGTACCCTCAGATCTGGGAATACAACAGAAAAATATAAATATAAACGGAAGCTCTAAAACTGTTTATGCTCCTAATACTGAAGCGATAGGAACCATATATGCTCCTACTTCTGCAGGGAATGCTGGACAAGTCCTTAAATCTAATGGGTCTGGTCCACCTGTTTGGGCTAATTTCTCAGAAGCAGAGTATGGAGAAGAATCAACATTCTATTTTATGACTAATAATGGTGGTACAATATATATCCCTGGACATGAGCCAAAACAGTTACCCACTCATGGTAGTAGTGGCCCTGTTTTATTCTATGATAGAGCACCAGTATTTATATCTTTCAATTCAAGATCTCAATGTAGAGACTTGAAGCTATCTCTACTACTTGGTAGTCGTAATACATTCGTTTTATATCAAATGAGTTACAATAATTTAAGTGGTCTGAATAATGGAGTAATGGTCCAATATGATTATACAGCTTCTGTAGGTTCCACTTACCCAACGCTGGCTGGAATAATCTTTTATCCTAGTGATGGATGTACATATTCATTAGAATACAATCCTACATAATAAGTGTAAATAATTATGAAAATAAGAGAAATTATTAATAGTAGTCAAGCCCCCCTCTTCTCTACAAGATCTGTGGTTGGACAGAGGCAGTCTTAAATATTTTAGTGGCAGTGGATGGAAAGCTATAAACGCTTCAGGTACCCCACCTGCTGATGATGAAGATAAAGAAGAACTTGAAGAAAAGGTTGATAGTTTAGATAAAGAAATGGGTGAAGTAAAACAATCTATTTCTAATATAGAACAATACTTCAGTCCCTCAGTATTTCTCTCTATTGGTGACTCGGATGAAGTTAAAGCTTCAAATTTAGCTGCTTTATCTCCTATTTCTGTAGGAGATCCATTTCAATGTGAAATCAACTACGGTTTTGGAGTAGGTAGAATGTCCTCTAGTGGGGGATTTGCTCATGTAACAACCTCAGAAGGTCATGAAACTTTCTATGATATATCTACAGATGGAGCAGTAACCAAGAACAGTACGTATGTTAAACCCAATGAGCCATTACAGGTTGTGCTCTCTGTAGAGGATTTAGAATCTGCAGTAGATGATACAACTTCAGCTGCTATACAAAAAGCAGCTCTTATTGTGATTGTTGATGAAGAGGGTAAATCTACAGTTTGCACTAGAATAATGAATGATAGCTCTTCTAACCCATCATTTTTTGTTCCATCATCAGATAATACTCTAATGAGACTTACTTTCAGCATTACTAGTAAAACATTTTCATCTAGTGAATACAAGCCTGACATAACTATAGTCGCTGCTACTGTAGATACATTAGGAGCAGTTAAACAAGCAGATAGAGTAAATGACCTTAGTGTATCAGCAGAATTAGCTGATGTAGTTACTGCATTTAATTCTCTATTATCGAAACTAATTACTGCTGGGATAATGGTTCAGAAACCAACCTAAATAAATAATAAATATATAATAAATAATCTTCTTATATAGTTGTATGAGAGGATTATTTATTATATATTTGCATGTTATATAGCTATGAAAGTATGAAAAAATATATAATAATAGGCTTAGTTATATTGGCAGCTATTTTGGTAGCAAGCATATATATATTATACACTAGTAATAGAAATCTAAAGGAGGAATTAGAGATAGTTTCCTCTAATCAAAAGGCCTTTATAGCTGAAAATTCAGCATTAAAGGATGAAAATATAATGTTTAGATTAACTGTAGAGCAGTTAAAACAATATAATGATTCTATTCTTATTAAGATGAATAATGTAAAGGAGGAGCTTAAGATAAAAGATAAAAACCTTAAACAAATGCAGTACCTTCTTTCTGAGGCTCAGAAGAAAGATACTATTATGTTTAGGGATACTATTTTTAGTAGTCCTTCTTTAAATATTGATACTATTTTGGGAGATCAATGGTATAAGCTGAGCTTAGGACTTAGATATCCTAATACTATCATTGTTAATCCAAGTTTTATTAGTGAGAAATATATTGTAACTAGTTATAGGAAGGAGACTATTAATCCACCCAAGAGATGTTTTATAGGCAGATGGTTTCAAAAAAAGCATAAGATAGTAGAAGTAGAAGTTGTTGAGAGGAGCCCATACATAGAGAATAAAAAACAAAGGTTTGTAGAAATTCTAAAACAACATTAATATGATTGATGTAGGTATCCTAATTACCGGAGGTATTGGTTTAGTCTCAACAGTAGTAAGTGGTTGGGCATCATGGTTCTTTGCTAGAAAGAAATACAATGCTGAAGTGGACTCTAATGAGATAGAAAATTTAAAGAAATCGCTTGAGTTCTATGAGAGTATTGTAAAAGATAATAATAAAAAGCTTCAGTTTTACATTGACTTAGCTGAGAATAATAGGATTGAGGTATATAGATTAAAGGGAGTAATACATAGGCTTCTCAATAATTCATGCCTTGATAATGGATGTATTAAAAGAATGTTTTATACGGAGGAACAGATTAGGGATATTCTAGGTGAAGTTGCTCCACATATAGATGAAGAAGATGCAATTAAAGCTTGAAAGAAAATATTTTAAGAAAGGGTACACGATAGGAAATCTATATATCAACGGAGAGTTCTTCTCTAATACTCTTGAAGATGAGAATAGAGATTTGAATAAAAATGGTAAGTTTGATAATGGAGAATCTAAAGTGAATTCAGAAACATGTATCCCATTTGGAACTTATAAGGTAGTAGTTAGCATATCTCCAAGATTCGGAAGAAAGCTTCCTAGATTATTAAATGTCCCTTCTTTTGAAGGTATATTAATCCACAGAGGAAATGAGGCGAAAGATACTTCTGGGTGCATTCTTGTAGGAGAAAATAGAGAACCAGGTAAAGTACTTAACTCAACTAAATATGAATTAAATTTAGTTAAAATTCTAGAAGCTGCTATTGCTAAAGGAGAAGAAGTTACAATCGAAATTATTTAATTGTTTAATCTTTTAATATTTATGTTATGGCAAAGAAATGTGGAGGTAAGAAAAAAGGCAGAGGTAAAAGAATGTAATTTAGTTAAACCTATTTGATATGGCAAAGAAAGCAAGAGGAAGGAGAAAGCCTAACACTATTGTAGCAGGCTTGTCAAAGAGTAGGAGATATAGTGATGGAGGGAAACTTAAGAAGTAAGTTATATAAAGCTGAAATAACCTTAATCAAAGCACTGCCTTTTCTATTGGCAGTGCTTTATTTGATAGCTACTGTATTAGATTATTATATGATAAGTAGCACTATAATAAATTACATAGCACTAGGTATATTATATGTATTCATCTATATATCTTCTTATGTATTTAAATTTTGTGAGTATCATAGGATGCCTATTCATTATATAGTATTGATTAATATATTAAGTGTATATGATGTATACATAGGAATACCATTAGATACGTTTAGATTAATGCAGATGTATGCTATAGTAACATGTTTATTCGTATTTCTTACTGTATATCTATATGTTAAAAATCATAAGAAACCTACTAGCAAAGATAATTGATGATATAGATGCAGGTAATTCAAATATAACAGAAGATGAGGCAATTAAGTTAATTGATACTTTAAAAGAACTAACTGATAAAGAGAAGAGATTAAGTAAGTATGCCGCCTGTAGATATCTAAATATAAGTAGAGTAACCTTTGATAATTATGTTAGGGAAGGTAAACTTCCTAGAGGAAAACATGAAATTGGATTTAAAGAGTTAAGTTGGTCTAGAAAAGATTTAGATTATTTCATCAAGAAGAATAAGGAAAATCAAAGCTTGCTTAATAATATCTATAATGAAGTTTGCTAAAGTAATAAGGAAGAGAGGAAATCATGGTGACGCAAAGAAAAATTAATATCCCGATCTTTGATTACAAATTAACTATAGTTATATTTGATAAGTGGGAAGAAGTAGAGCATCTATTTGATGGTGGGCCGGAGCCTAGGGCTATAACCAAAACTAGATATGGTGTATCACTTGTAGCAATCAACTCTAAAAAAGGAGACAGTATTATCCATGAGGCTGAACATATTAAGAATGCTATATGGAGCTATATAGGCTATAGTCCTCAAAGAGACAATGATGAAGTAGATGCATATTTAATTGCTTACATCTACAAGAGAATTATAGAAGTATATTCTAAACATGATAAATCATGCTCTTCTTGATAGTGATTTTACATTAGCATTGAGTTATAAATTTATAGATTCCTAAGATGTTATATACTAATATCTTAGGAATTTTTATTTTATATGGTTAGTAATGATAGGTATTCTTACATACTTAACTTATCTTTGTGCCATGTAAGCTTACAATAATATAAATAATGTTAACTAAATTCAAGAATTGCTATTATGGAAATTATAGAGAAGCAAGTTGAGAAAGTTAAGGAAGTTCCTTATGGTTATGGCTACTATGATGGTTATGGTAGAAATGTCGTAGGAAAAGCTAATGCTGGCTTAGCATTAGGTATTGTTGGTACAGTACTTGGTGGTGCTGCCTTATTTGGCAATAGGAGAAATGGACTTCTAGGGGTCGGCTCAAATGGTGATGGAGCTAATATAGCTATAGCATCCTGTGGTTATGCAGGTGGTAATAATGTGGCTCCTACAGCTTTCCAAGCATGGGAAAAAGAGTGTGAGGATACCTTAGCTTTGCAGAAAGGTCTTTATGATTGGGCTCTTGCACAGCAGTCTCAGAGATTTGCAGATAGACAAACTCTGAATGCAGAGCTATTTAGTGTCTGGAAAAGCCAGGTAGATGGGGACTTCGGTCTCTACAAGAGTACTAGAGATGGCTTTGATGTTCTTAGTTCAAAGCAGAATACCGATGCCTTTAACCTTTATAAATCTCAGAGGGATTCCGATGATGCTATTTTAAAGGAACTATCTGACCTAAAGGCCCAAGTTGCTATTAATGCTGCTATTAGACCCTATCAGGATAAGCTAATCCAATGTGAGATTGATAAGGCATTTACTGCTGGTATTAATTATACAGACAGGAAAACCTGCAAGATGATTGAAGGGCAAGTAGTATTGCCTAATACTCCTACTGTAACAGGCTTTGGGAGCTATTGTTGCTGCCGCAGCGCTGCTTCCACAGCGACTCCTACAGCTGAGTAATAAATAATAGGGGATAAGAGATCTCTTATTTAAAATACTAATCTCAAAATTATAAGATATGATTCCGGTAAATCAAGTTATATTAGGAGGAGATCCCTTGTTAGGAGGGAGTGTAATAGGAAATAGCTTAGATGAACAATTACAATTACTAGAGAGATATAAGCAGAATCTAGAAGCTGCTAAGCAAATGAAGCAGCAGATTCAGCCACAGACTACTCAGGCAGTTCCTGTTCAGAAGTTAATATGGGATGACATTGATGCAGAAGTAGAACCAATGACAGAGGAGCAGAAGAGTAGATTATTTCAGGATGATGATTATGTAGAAACTTATACTAAGATTCAAAATATGGTTAATGCTGAAATTCTTAATCTAGTAAAGAGTAGAATTGAAAGTACACAAGAAGGTAAGGAACTATTGTCTCATCAGTTAAAAACAGTCAAACGACTTAAGAGTAAGATTATTGATGAAACTAATAGGGAAATGGAGATGTTTAGGAAGTTCAGGGAATTTAGTAAACAGCACCCTGAAGTGACTTATGAAGAATTTATTAAATCAAATATGTAATTATGATGACTGTGTTACAATTGACTGACAGAGTTAAATCCTACGTAAGTGCTCAACTAGATTCTATGTCTAGGACTAATCCTATGATTAGTTTCACGAAACCTCTAATTACTAGGATATTGGATAAAAATTTTGGTAAGATTACTAAAGCTTTGGACCTAATAGCTGATGAAAATGGTAATATAGATATAGAAGGTATACTATCAGAAATGATGGATAATCTTATGACTACTCAACCATTTACTATTAAGACTTCATTTATCGGAGATGTGGAGATAGGAGGAGGAAATATTAAACTTAATATTCCTCTCACAGATAAAAGATTAGTATTTAACATGTCAGACTTGGAGAATTTCAAGGAAATGTTAATCACTAAAGATTGAAAATATGGATGAGCTTATGTTAATGGAATACCTAAAGAACAAAGGTATAGACAGAAATATGAGTGAGCAGGAATTTATGAATAAATTTAGGGAGTTCATGTCTAAAGAAGATAGAAATACATAAGAGACATCATGGAGATGATAGAGTGTATGATGATTTCTATATGAGTAGATATGACAGGTATCCTAATGATTCTGATAGAATGTATCACTCTGATAACAGGGGACAACGAAGATTCTTTGATAAATTCAATAGAATGTCTGAAGATATGAGTGAAGAAAGCATGTATGAGATGATGAAAGCCATGAAGGATCGATATTCTGGAGATGAGCACTTTAATGAATCTTATGCAAGATATCTAGTATCTAATATGTACCATACTGAAAATGGCCGAAAGTATGTTGGGGAAAAATTTGATATGACTAAAGCCAAAGAGGTGTGTGAAAGATATAGGGGTATTCTATCACAATCCATAACTCATGCTGATGTATATGTAGCCATTAATTCTCATTATCATGACTATTGTGAACTGTTTAAAGCATGGTTTGGGGATGGAATAGATCAGAAGATAATAGAATCAGCCATTATATTCTGGTTTAAGGATGATGACTACAGAGAAGGCTCTAAATTATGGAACTATTTCAAAGAAAATTAACAAGATGGGGTAGAATAATAAATATTCTACCCCTATTTTATAATATTAAATACTAGTTTTCCTTATACTATTATAAATATTTTTCTTATTAAGTTGTCACCCTTAAAATTTGTATATATCTTTGTATTGTGTTTAATAACTAAATAATAGGAGAAATATGGAGGAAGAACTTAGTTTAGATAACATCCTGGAGACAGAGGATATAGAGAATCTGTTTTCAGAACAAGAAATACAGGAGATCACAAATAGTGAATCTCCTGAAGAAGATAAAGAAACTACTGAGACTGTTAATGTAGATAATTTATTTACTGATGAGTCAGAGAGCGTAGGTAGTGAAGAGAATAATGCAAGGGATAAGGAAGATACCGGCTTATCTAATGATAAAGGTGCTTCTCCTATAAACAACTTCTACTCTTCCATTGCCAAAGCTCTTAGAGAAGAAGGTATCTTCCAAAACCTTGATGATGAAGTTAATATCTCTAGTGCTGAGGATTTTGCCAAAGCTATGAGAGATGAAATCACTGCTCAATTTGATGAGAGGCAGAAAAGAATTGATGAGGCTCTGAATGCTGGTGTAGAACCACTGGAGATTAAGAGATATGAGAATACTCTTGGTTATCTTAACTCTCTTCAAGATAGTCATCTAGCTGATGAAAGTGAAAAAGGAGAGAAGCTAAGAGAGCAACTTATATATCAAGACTTTATTAACAGAGGATATAGTAAAGAGCGTGCTCTAAGAGAGGTGAAAAAGTCCTTTAATTCCGGTACTGATATTGAAGATGCTAAAGAAGCACTTATCAGTAATAAGGAGTTCTTCCAGAATGAGTATGATAGCTTGATTCAAGAGGCTCAGGAAGAGGAAAAAAGAGAAATACAGAGAAGAAAAGAGCAGGCGGAACAGCTTAAAAAGTCTATTCTAGAGGATGATAAGGTATTTGGAGAGATACAAGTAGATAAAGCCACTAGAAAAAAAGTGTTTGATGTAATTAGTAAACCTATCTATAAGGATCCCGATACAGGAGAATTGTTCACTGCTATCCAAAAATATGAAATGGATAATAGGACTGAGTTCCTTAAGAACCTTGGTCTGATTTTTACTCTCACAGATGGATTTAAGAATCTAGACAATCTAGTAAAAAACAAAGTAAGGAAAGAAGTTAAGAAAGGACTTAAAGAATTGGAACATACCTTAAATAATACAGCTAGAACGTCTGATGGAAACCTCAGATTTGTAAGTGGAATAGATGAAGATCCGGAATCCTTTATAGGAAAAGGATGGGAAATAGATATTTAAATAACTATATAATATGCCTAGAATTAAAAGAGTAATATTATGGGAGGGCAATCCAAATGACCTTCCCAATAGGAAGGTAAAATCTAATGTGGTGTTTTCTAACACTAATAATTTAGGTTCTAAATTAATGAAGTGTTATGAAAACGCACAGAATCCCTCTCTTCCCTATAATGTACCAATTCCACCCAAAAGCTATAGGGTTGTCGTTATAAAACATATTAGCAAAGTAGAGGAGGTATCAGGTATATACGTCTGGGAATCTATAATGACTGCATTTGCTGGAGAATCAGCGCTCTATCCAACAATTAAAGGATGGGCTCAATTAGGTGGATATGCTTATCCTGGAGTTTATTTATTTTATAATGATGGTAATGCTGAAGTTGAGGCAAAGATAATTCCAGCATCCAATGATATTGACCTATCAAGTCTTCCTACTATTACATCTGGTATATATATATTACCACTAAATATGGATCTAATATTTGGTTCTTTAACAAACACTAGAATGAAGTGGAATGATGATAATAGTGGATGTATATTGAGTTATGGTAGTATGATACAAGTAGGTGTTATCTTGCGGGAATCTTCCGATACTCAAGGAAAGTATATTACTGACAAATTCTCTATTGAGAATGTAAGAGATATTTTGGAGACAGGAGAAGATGCTCTAGTACTCTTTTGTAATGTAGGTACTGCAGACACAACTATATTATCTGCAGATTTTTCTACAAATTATGTAAGCAAAACTTATGAAGAATTAGGTATAGATGATTTATATGAAGAATGGGAAAAATAGAACAATTAAACTTATATATTTAACTTATAATTAAAGTATTTTATGGCTGGAAAATTAGGGAAATTTCAGATGGTAGGCTTCCAGCACTGGAAGGGCCTTACCAAAGCCAATCACCTAGGTTCAATCTTTCAGTTAGCACCTCAGAAAGCTACGAACTTAATGGTTCAACTTCTTGCCTATTACAGGGGTAAGACATTGGATACATTCTTAAATCAGTTTCCCGTTAATACCTTAGCGGCATAATAGAAGTGATTCTTTTATGAAAAGGTCTTAAATTGCTGGAAATTCCTTAGAGGATTTCTTGCCCAATCACAACATTTCATTTCAGTTAAGATAGAAAACTATGAATGAAGAGAAGTTCTTTAAAATCAATGGCTATGAAGATTATCTGATAAGTAAATCAGGTAAAATCTATTCTACTCTTACAGAATCATATTTGAAATATGACAATTCTACAAGGTATTCAAAAGTAAGACTTATGGATAGAAGACTTGGAAAATTTATTAATTTATTAGTACATAGACTTGTTGCTATACAGTTTATACCAAATCCAAGAAATCTTCCTGAAGTAAATCATAAAGATGGAAACAGACACAATAATAGTGTATATAATCTTGAATGGTGTACTACTGAATATAATAGAAGACATGCTAAAGAAAATGGACTGTATAAAGTAGAAGAAGATAATCCAAGAGCTAAACTTACAAAAGAGCAGGTTATAAATATATATAAGGAATATGAGACTAATAAAAATAAGTCTGATATTGCAGGGAAATATAATGTTTCAGATGCTCTTATTGGAGAAATAGTCAGAGGAGTAAGATGGAGTAGTACTTATAAAGAGTACTATGGAATAGAATCTTCTTATAAAAAGCCAAAGAGAAAAAGAATAAATTCCGAAGTACTTAAATCTATTGTATTACTTCATAAACAAGGATTTAATACAGTAGAGATACAAGAAAAGACAGGAGTTGCTAATTCTTATATAGGAAAACTTCTAAATGAAAAAAGTATTTCAGACAAGATGTTGAAAAAGATTAGGGAAATAAAGAAATCATTGGACAATCAGCAGCCAAGCTCCACTATCTTTGGAGAAGGTTCAACGACTAAAGAGGACCCATCTAATAATAGATGATGATATAGTCTGAACTCTATAGAGATATAGAGAGTTGCTAATCCTATAAATATTAGCAGAATAACACATTGTAGGGAGTTTGAGGATGACTCTGAATATTACTGGGAAGTGATTGGTTCCTCACGAAGGAATGTACCTCTTGTGGAGGCAAGAGACGAAAATGGTACTCCTATAACCGCGGAAAGTCCTAATGTAGGAGTAGGCACTACTCCTTTTTATCTTGTATTTCCTGAAGATTGGTTTGCGGATGGAGAAGTGATAGTGGGCCACTTAAATCAAGTTTATCCCTTTAGGATTCTTGGAGATGCTAGATTTGAGGGAAGTAATGCGGTAAACTTATATGCCGCTTAGTGTAGTAATACATTAATAAATATTGGGCAAAATCGGAAAAATCCTCCGAAAATATTGGATAATTCCGAGATAACTTTTAACTTTAAAAGGTTAAGAGTATTGTAGAGAATAGAAGTTGAAACTATGAAATTAGGAAAGATTTATCTAATATTTAATGATGTAAATGATAAAGTATATGTAGGGCAGACTATTCAGTCATTAAACAAGAGGTTTAATGGTCATTGTTGTTACAGCAAGACAGACAGATCAGTGAATATGTATATAAAAAGAGCCATTCATAAATATGGTAGAGATAAGTTTCATATAAAGCTGATTGAAGAGTGTCCTATAAAAGAGTTAAGTAAAAGAGAAAAATATTGGATAAACTATTATGATTCTTATAATAATGGTTATAACCTTACATTAGGAGGCCAAGACTCTAATTATTTTAGTCTTCACAAATTAGAAGACTCAATAGATATAAAAAAGTTTGAAGAGTATATATTGGAATTTAAGCCTCTAGCTATAGAGGTAGCTTCCCATTTCGGTATAAGTAAATGTAGTGTATATAACTTAATTAATAGAATAGGAAATCCTGATTTAGTCCTTAATTCCTATAATCCCAGAAAAGGAAAATCTATAGAAGATATAGACAAGGAAGAATTAATTAAACTATATAATTCAGGCTGGTCTATATTAGATTTAGTTAAGAGATATCATATTCAAAAAGATAAAATTAGTAAGTTCTTGAAGAGTAATGGTATAAAGATTAGAAGAGGAATTAAAGGATATAAACATAGAATATAACACTTCCACGAGTGTCCACTTCCTATATTAGGAAGAAGATTTATTCCAAACTTATGAGATGGTAAATCATAAGAATCATAGGATAAAGAGCCTATGAGATAATATACTTGGTATAAGGTTGAACTTATGGGGAGCAATACTGCAGGATGCCCTGCAGAACGGCTGTTAGCAGGTGAAAGATTCTCTGTAGATTTTGCTCCGGTAGAGAGTGAGCTATCCCGTAAGGTAGGGGATGTTAGATTTACTAGCCCCATAGCTATGAGAAATGAATGGACTACTATTAGGATTCAACACAAAGTTCCTGGCTCTATGCTAAACAAAAAGGTAGCTGTTGGTATTCCTATCACTAAGGCTACAGAGGGAGGCAAGCTTGTTAAGAGTACAACTGATATGTGGATGCATAATGTTGATTATGAAGTAGAGTGTCAGTTCTCGGAATACAAGAATAATGCTCTTGCATTCGGTACTTCTAATAGGAATTCCAATGGGGAGTATATGAATTTCGGTAAATCTGGTAATGTGATAAATCTTTGTCACCTTGTAGCGTAAGTTACAAGTAAAATTGGGCAAAAACGGTGAAACTATTATATAATACAACACCGTGCTAACCTATAATTAACAGTTATAGGTAGTGTAGAGAGTAGAGTGTGAAAATGATACTTTATTAATATGAAAGGATTCATATATAAGATTACCAATCGGGTAAATGGAAAAGTTTATATAGGGCAAACACATTTTACTATAGAACATAGATGGAAACAACATCAGAAAAATTTCAATATAGAACATAGGAAGCAGCCTTTATACTGCGCTTTTGCTAAATATGGTATTGAAAATTTTGATGTTGACAAGATCGAAGAGATAGAATGTGATAAATTAGATGAGAGAGAAATATATTGGATAGCATATTATGACTCTTTCAAGAATGGATATAATGCTACTTTAGGCAGCGATGGAAAAATATATACTTGGACTGATAATCAATACGAGGAGATCAGATCTTTATATTTAAGTGGCTTTACTACCAAAAAGATAGCAGAATTATTCAATGTATCAGCCTACACTATAACAGGAATACTCAAAAGTATGAATGTAAAGTTAAGAAGAAATCCTATGGATATGAATAATTACGAGGCTCAGGAACTTATCTCTAATTATAAAACAGGATTTACTTTGACTACATTAGCTAAAAAGTATAACACAGATAGGGAAACTGTAAAAAGATTCCTCCTATCAAAGGGTGTTGATTTAAGAGAACATTCTTTAATCCTAAAGAATGTTGAACTTCAAGAATTTCTTATAGAAGATTTTTTAGCAGGGATGGGATATAAGGATCTTGAGGAAAAATATAAGGCAGATACAAGAACTATAAAGAGAATCCTAGTAATAAATGGAATCAATATAAAAGCTTATAGAGGATTAAGACAAACTGTGAAGGGGGCTTTTTGCCTAACTGATGAACAATGCCTTAATGTTATAAAAGATTACAATGATCATATGCTGTTAAAAGATATAGCACGTAAATATAAAATAAATATAAGTACTTTATATAAGCTTTTAGAAAGATATCATGTTAAAGGTAATAGATATAATCACTCCAAGAGTGTCCAAGTCCTCAATAAGGACTAAGATGTACTCCACTAAGCCTCTAGAAGAGGTCATAAGATAAAGAGCTTATGTTAAATTAGATGAAAGACAGGGGCAGGTTTAAAGGCTCAGATAGGCCTGCTGGCAGCATAGCTGTGAATAAATAATAAATTAACAAGACTAAATCGGTAAAAGTCCTAAGTTTGAAGGATAATACCGAGCTAACTATAGGAATTAAAGAGCTTATAGTAGTGTAGAGACTAGAGATTGAACCTCTTTATATTATGACTAGATATGGTAGAATCTATATAATCAAAAATACAGTAAATGATAAAGTATATGTGGGCCAGACTAAGGTTAGCTTGAAACTTAGATTTCAAAATCATTTATCTGCTGCTAGAAATGGCAAAGATTATATAATCGGAAAGGCAATAAGAAAGTATGGAGAAGATAAGTTTTATATAGAACTTCTGGAAGAATGTACTGTAGAAGAACTTAATGAAAGAGAGAAATACTGGATTGCATTCTTTAATTCTACAGATAATAGATCTGGTTATAATATCTCTACTGGTGGTAATGTTATTAGAACCACTAAAGAATTAGACAAAGATATAGTAATTGAGTTGTTTAATTCTGGTATTCCTGCATTTAAGATTGCAAAAATATTACATACAGGAGTCCCTAATGTTACTAATCTATTGAAATCCTTAAATATAAGATATGGTGTAGATCTTCAGAAAGTAGATGCTGTTGAAGAAGCTATGATAATAGATTTATATCTTGATGGATATAGTACAGTAGAGATAGGTAATAAGTTTAATAGAAATAAGAGTACCATAAGAAGAATACTTCTCAGAAATAATATTAATCTTAGAACCTTTAAAGAGACTAAAAATTTGGGAAGAAATCTCCCAACATTATAGAGATATAATGCTCCACGAGAGTTTTGCATGTAGAGTGGTGACCTACATGAATATATAGTCCGAACTTCATAGTAATATGAAGAAATAGTAGATAAAGAACTACTATGATAACATAATGTATTTGAGCAAATGGAGGTAGCTAATACTATGTATTATAATACCTTCTCTCTTAAACTTCTTGAAGATGCTCTTTATGAGCTGTCTGCATCCAAACTAGATTTTGGTGATAGATATTTCTTAATTAAAACTGGTGAAAGAGGTGCAATACAGTTCCATAAAGCTGTATTAAATGTAGTATCCGGTTGGACTCAGTTTGTACTGGATAATAGTTCCACTGGGGTTATAGAGAAAACACAATCAAGACTTCACTCTAATGCACTATCAGCAGGTTTTCAATTCGTGGAATATAAAGCACCTAATGGTGTTAGAGTAAAAATTGATGTAGATCCGTTAAGTAAGGCGGCTTAATAGAGTAATCTATTAAGAAAATCGAGCAAAAACGGTAAACTCCTTCTAAGTATTATTCTAATAATAGATGTTATGGCAGAACAATACAAAAAAATTAAAGGATACAGTCATTACAGAATTTATAAAAATGGTAGAATTTATAGTGAGTTTATAAACAGATATATAACTCCTACTGAAGACTCTAGCCATTATTTACAAAATACTCTTGTGGATGACAATGGGAATAGAAAAACAATAAAGACTCATAGACTTGTAGCTATAGCTTTTCTACCCAATCCTGAGAACCTTCCTGATGTAAATCATAAGGATTTCAATAGAAGAAATAATAATGTAGAAAACCTTGAATGGTGTATAGAAAAATATAATACTCAATATACATCTAAGTATAATTTAGACACTAATAAAGAGTCTTATATGAAATTATCTCCTCTTACTGAGGAGCATGTGTTACTTATTCCTACATTATTAAATTATGGATTCAGTGTTAAACTTATAAGTAGACTTTATAGAGTTGGCCATATAACTATCAGAAATATAGTTTCAGGTAAAACTTGGAGATGGCTAAAACTTAATTTTAATAGAGATACTTTTATAAGAGAGACTATAGAAATCCCTGCAAATCTATATGATATATTATTGCAGGTAGGAGTGGACAATACCGTGCTAAACTCTAGAGTTAAAGTACTAGAGTCAGTGTAACGCATAGTGAGTGAACCTATTTATAGAATATAATCTCATCAAGAGTGTTCGATATCCTTTTTAAGGATAATAATGTATGCTGACCTTATACAATGATAAAGTATAAGAAATACAGATAAAAAACTGTATGATAACAAAGTGATTATGATGATCCCGTAAGGAACAAGATTTTACACCCTCTGGGTGGTGTAGCAATGTCCTATAGATATGACATAATGTATATAGGCACAATGGATCAGCCTAACATATTCAAATGTGCTATTAAGGGACAGAATGAATACAGAGGGTACCAATGGGGGTTAACTGCTTGAATATCAAGCTTTGCACATTTTCTCAGCTCCCTGTTCCGCCCTTAAAAATAAAGGAACAGAAAACAGAGTTAATTGCTGGAAACTCTAAAATTTAATCGCTCTTAAACATTTTAAGAGGTTAAATCATGACAATCAGCAGCCAAGCATTTATTATGGTGACTACCATATAAATGAAGGTTCAACGACTATCCCTGATGGGAGTACATCACAAGCTAATGGTGATGGAAATGCTCTGCCTGAGTAATATACTCAGTGAAGATATAGTCTAATCTCTATGGAAACATAGAGGGGTGAATATCCCAGTAAACTGGTTGCGCGGTTTGCTAAATACTAAAATGTGAGAAATCCGTTAAACCTTGTTAATCAACAAGTTACAAGGTATGCAGCTTAAAACTGTAAGCGGCTTTTAAGAGTAATCTTAATTGAAAAAGACATTAAATTGCTGGAAAATCTTTAGAGCTGCTATTGCAAATTTGAAATAAAATCCATATCTTTGTACCAAATAAATAACCCAAAGATATGAGAGAAGTTTTTGAAGACTTAAAAGGATATGAAGATTCATATCAAATAAGTGATTCTGGTAGAGTTTTTACTAAGAGAAGACTTGATGGAAACAGGATTATATATGGTAGAGAGTTAAGTCCTGTACTCACATCAGATGGTTATCTTAAAGTAACTCTGACAAAAAATTCTGAAAGTAAAAAGTTCTATATACATAGACTTGTAGCTTTACAGTTCATTGAAAATAAAGAAAATTTACCACAAGTAAATCATAAAGATGGAAACAAACTTAATAACAATGTTTCAAATCTTGAATGGTGTACTAAAGGTGAAAACCGGAATCATGCTGTTTTGAACAATCTTATGCAACATGGGCAGGACAGGCCTTCAGCAAAATTAACTGAATTCCAGGTAATTGAGATTTATAAACTGAAGGGAATTATGAGGGCTCAGGATATTGCAGACAGATATGGAGTTTCAAAAAACACTATAAACTGTATTTTAAGAGGTTCAAAATGGAATTACCTTTATAGACAATATTTCAAAGGTGAGACAATATAGCAGATTAGACAATCAGCAGCCAAGCTGAAGGTGGTACTTCAGAAGGTTCAACGACTATAATATGTCCATCCTTTATCAGGATGATGGTATAGTCTCATCTCTATGGAGACATAGAGCTTGCCTAGTGCAAGGTAGATTAATTCTACAAAGATATTGTTACAGGTCAGATAGGAAATCCCTATATGAGTTTTGACGAAGATTCTGCAGTCATACATAGAATGGCTACATTAGGTATCTGTGTTCTTGATCCTACAAGAACTATGTCTATTATTCCGGCTATTCTACAGGGCTGAGAATAATCAGATTGAAGAGAATTATGGGGGAGTAAATTCTCCCCCAAGTTCTCTTTATATAACTATTATTAAAATAATAAGGAGAAGATATGTCTAGAACAAAGATGGAAGAGAAAGTAAATTATGAGGCACTTGATTTTGAGGTAGATAATGATACTACTTCTGAGCTACCTCTTCAGGAGATTAAAATTCCTGAACCTACAGAAGTATATGAAAATGTGAAGGAAGCCTCTAAAAAAGAAATAGCTAATGATACTCCTCTTATAAATTGTCTAAGAAATGAGAGAGTTATAATAAGGCATATTCCCAAAGAGGGAGGTATGATAACCAACCCTAAACATATACTCTTTGGAGGAATGGCTGAAAATGCTGTAAGAATTTTTACAGTTCCAAGATTATCCTCTGGAATGTTTGTTAATGTCCTTACAGACAAAGAAAAGGCTTACCTTGAAGAGGCAATGGGACTTGAATATAATGCTCTCAGTGTTTATAAGAAGGTAAATAATTTCTGGGATGATAGTAATGATAGTGGTATCTCAAAAGTTAGATTAACTAAACTAGATAATTATCTTAATCTAGCAGATCCTGAAGATTACATCAGATATAAGATATTACTAGCAAACAAAGATTATATAGCTCCATCCCTAGAAGCACTTCAAGATTCTCCTAAGGCTACCTATCAGTTCGTAATTATCTCAGAGGGGGATGAAACTAGGATGGCTAAAGATAATATGAGCTCAACTATGAAGTGTTATAAAGAGTATGGTAAAATAGAGAATGATGTTGATACATTGAGAGTATTAATAGAAGCTATAGATGGTAGGCCTACCTCTCCTGGATCTCAGTTGGAATTTTTACAGACTAAGGTAAATAATCTTATACAGGCTGATAGTAAATTATTTCTTAAAACCATAACAGATCCATTGCTTAAAACTAAGGTACTCATAAAGAAAAGCATAGAAGCAGGACTTATCTCAAACAGAGGCAACTTCCTATATCTTAGAAGTGATAATACACCACTGTGCGAATTAAATGAGGAACCTACTCTTAATATAGCTGCAAAGTATCTTAATTCCCCTAAACATCAAGATATTAAATTTACTTTGGAAGCTAAAACAAAATAATATGACTACTCAAGAATTCTCTAGTGAATTTGATATATTATATAATAATATCATGAGTAATGCTGCTCCTGGACTTGATGAGTATGAAAAGTCAGTTTTTTTAACTAAAGCTCAGGAGGAGATTTTAAAGAATTACTTTAACCCAAAAGGTAATAAATATCAGGAGGGGTTTGATGATAATGAGAAGAGACAGATAGATTTCTCTGGTCTTGTCACAGTAATAACTATCCCATCGTATTCTAATTCTCAGTATATTAAAATAGATGATAGAAGTTTACTGTTTCTTATGCCAAATGATATGTTGTTTGCATTAAATGAGGTTTGTGAAATTACGGAGAATAATATTAATAGATTAGTCAATGTAGTACCTATAAGCTTTATAGAATATTCTAGACTTATCTCTAAGCCCTATAAACAGCCCCTCAAGAATCAGTGTTGGAGATTAATATCTTCTAATTTTGAAAAAGATAGAGTATTTGAGCTCATACTTCCTTTTGGAAGTATTGTACCTGGTAGCTATAGGATAAGATATATAAGCAGACCTGCTCCAATTATATTAGTAGACTTATCTACAGAATATCCGGGACTAAGTATTAATGGTATAACCTCTGTGACAGAGTGTGAGTTGGACTCTTCAATTCATTACGAGATTCTGCAAAGGGCTGTAGAATTGGCTAAATCTACATATACAGGGGATTTAAGAACTATGGTTGAACTAGGACAAAGAAGTGAGTAATGACAACTGAAGAATTTTCCAATGAATTTGATACATTATTAAATAGTTATGCTCTATCTCCCAATAAGTATGGGATGGAGAGCAGTCCTCTAACCATAGAGTTGGATGAATATGAGAAGTCAGTGTTTTTAACTAAAGCTCAAGAAGATATTGTTATCAGTTTGTATAATGGGAAAAATCCTACTGGGGATTCTTTTGAGAAAACTGAAGAAATTAGAAGATATCTGAGTGATTTAGTTAAAACTTATACTACTACTAAAGACACATCCAGCACTAATACTGGAATAAACAGTGACTCTATATTCTTCTCTCTTCCTGATGATCTATGGTTTATTACCTATGAGTCTGTTAGATTTAGTGGTGAAGGATGTCTGAATGGAGAAGAGGTCCCAGTGATCCCAACTACCCAGGATGATATAACCAGATCTATTAGGGATCCATTTAGGAGACCTAATAATAAAAGAGCACTAAGGTTAGATCTAGGGAATAATAAGGTAGAAATAATTACTAGTTTAGGTGATAGTATAGATAGGTACCTTGTTAGATATGTTACTAAACCTGATCCAATTATATTAGTAAACTTACCTGATGTACTATCTATTAATGGTGTGAAAGCAAGAACAGAGTGTAAACTGAATCCTGCTATTCATAGATCAATACTCGAAAGAGCCGTACAGCTGGCCTTATTAAGTAGAACTACTAATATAACTAAACAATAGAAACACGATTGTATAATTTAATCTTAAATTTAAAATGGCAACATTTTCTACAAATCAAGTTAGGCAACTTTATGTAGCCACTGCATTAAAATCTCCAAATGTAATAGCATCTGATACAGCAGGCTCTATTGCTGTAAAGTCAGACACAGCTAAATCTCATCTATATTTTGAATATATGGGTGCAGGAGGTATGACAAGAAGTGATTTAATTGATATTAAGAATATCTTGTATGCTAAGGCAACAGATGCAGACGATCTGGCTTATGATTTAGCAAAATATAAACTAACTCTTGATGATACTGTAAATGGTGGGGAACCTGTGGTAGCACAAGATTATATTCTTAGAATAGCTTTCAGAAATTATCCTGGACTTTCAGAAGAGGATCAGTACTTTAAGTATGGTATGGTACATGCTGTTACTGGAATGACTGCTTCAGATTTTTATAAAACGTTAGCATTATCTCTCGTAAAGAATTTTAGTAGAGAAGAGCAAGGACTTTTAAAATTCTACCTAGAAACAGGAGGAAGTGATGCGGGGGTAGTAGCCGGGACTCCGACTGAAGTTACAAAGGATACTAAGGAAAGCTCTCTTACAGGTACCTACACTGGCATTATAATTGAAGAGGCTCCTCAAGATTGGATTCTTGGTGTAATGGAGCAAGCTCCTGTAAACTTTACTATCCAACCTGACCTTATTATAGACAATGGTGATGAGAGAATCTGGGGAGTAGTAAAGAAAGTAACATCTACCAATAGCATACCTGATGGGCATAAAATAGCAGATCTAGAATATTTCTGCATGGGAGAAAGGGGAGATGTTTATAGAATGGTAGGGTTTCCCTATGTAATTCGTACTAAATATCTTGTAGATCCTGATATTAAATATAATGTAATTGACATCCACTACGCTTATGTAGGCCCTAATGAATCAGTACAGAAGTCTGAGAAGGATATTACTATTGTAGTTCCTAAAATTGGAGCTAATAATCAAGCAAGTAATGCTCTTGCAAATAGTATTATCTCAGCTATCAATACGGCTACAGGCTTAACAATTAAGACACTTGATGTCTCTGCAGGTTAGATAGTATAATAAGGGAGACTATAGAGTCTCCCTTTAATTTTATAATACCATGATACAGTTTAACGAATTAAGAATAAATCCTCAGGGGACCCAACTCATAATTGATGTATCTGTAATAGATTCTATATACTATCAAAATGTTTATTTGGATACTATCTCTATAGATACTCAAGATACCTTTACTGAAAGTGGTCCCAGCACAAGTACTGTTTATAAAACTACTATAAGTGGTAATAGTAAATCTACTAGGTTAGAGCTGGGAATAAGTGAAATCTTACCATCTCTTCTCGATAATATGTTTTTTGTATGGGTTAAAACCAAAGGAACTCCATCTTCTTCTACACCTTGTGGCGAAGACAATACTTTAACATTAGGGGTAGTAATTGCTTTATACCCACTATATCAGCAATCTTTAAACTATATTAAAGAGGTAGAAAATGAATGTATTATTCCTAAAAAATTTATTAACTTTATACTACAACTTAAAGCCTTTCAGCTCTCAGTAAGAACTGGTCATTATCCTCAAGCTATCAAGTATTGGGAGAGATTCTTTAAGGATATTAGAAAGGATGCTGTAGTTGATAAATGTGGCTGTTATGGAGGACTTAGTTAATACTTCTCTAGATAGATACTTTAATACTCTTTCAAAGTTTGGATATAAAAGCTACTCTGAAGTTGGAAAATTAATTATTCTTATCTTCATAGAAGAGCTTTTAAGAAGTGATTGTAAATCTTTTATTACTAATGAGGAGTACATGATAATTCATAAAGCCTTATATTGTCTATATGGCTCTACGTGTCTTATTCCTTATCCAGAGTATGTGGTAACTACTTCAATTACCTGTAATGGGAAAACAATATAACAATTGATTTAATAGTTCTAATATGAAAATAATAAGACCCTTGCTACTTAGATATATTTTACCTATCTTTGTAGCAAGGGTTTAATATATAATTATATATAAGGTATGAGCAAATATAGAGAACTAGTATATATGGTATTAGATGAACTAAAATTATCATCAGATGATTCTTATTTCACTGAAGACCATATAATATTCTTACTTGGTAAATACAGAACACTTCTGCTTAAGCAAAGATACTCTGATATTAAGAAACCAATACCTGAGAGTAACTATCAGACTATATGTCTTAATCTTGTTAGAGTTCCTGCTATATCAGGAGAGCCATGTGAGGGAGGAATGTATCTTAGAAGTGATAAAAAAATTCCATTTGTGATGAAGATAGGCAATCCAAGAGTATATCCAATAGATTACTACCAAGGAGAAATAACTTATGTAAGTAGAGATAGAATGAGATATGTAGGACACAATAAGTTTTTACAGAATATAATATATTGTTCACTAGGGCCTGATAACTACTTATACTTCAAATCTAACAATCCTCAATATTTATATCTAGAAGAAGTGAGATTTACAGGTATTTTTGAAGATCCTATGCTTCCTCATGATTTGTTATGTTCAGGTGATGCAGAATCAATATGTGATCCAATTGACAATGAATTTCCACTGGAAGACGCATTAATACCTCCTCTAATAGAGTTGGTAGTGAAAGAGCTTACTAATCCTATTTACAGACCCAAAGATGAAAATAATAATTCTAAAGATGACTTATCAAACGTTTTAGTAAGTAAGCAGTGATATGGAAGAAGTTCAATATAATCAAGAGGAGGAAGAAAATTTCCAAGAATTCTCTAATAATATCAGGAAAGTAAGAGGGCCTAGAAAACATAAGATAAAGGGTTCCTATGGTATCTATGATGGCTTTAAATATTATAGAAAGATAAAGCCAAAGAACTCTGAATATGTGCTAACAGAGTCTCAATATTTTCATATTACTAGAAGGATAAATAGGATACTGGGAGATAAACTCCTGGAAGGAGAGGATATCACATTTCCGTATAGGCTAGGAAGGTTAGAGATAAGAAAGGAAGAAGCTAAAATAGTTATAAAGGATGAAAAAATCAAGACTAATTTACCCATTGATTGGAACAGGACTCTTAAGCTCTGGTATGAAGACCAGGAATCCTATAAAAATAAAACACTCATTAAAGCAGAGGAGAAAGAAGTATATAGAGTCTACTATAATAGGTATGTAGCAGAATATACTAATAAAACATTCTATCAATTTAATGTTAATAGAGACTTAAAAAGAAGGTTAAAGGAGAGTATAAAGGAAAGAAAATTGCCTGATGCTTTTAATTTAAAAGGGCATAGCGCCTATCTTAATATTTAATATATACTACTATGGCAGAATCTTATGTTAATATCAGATATATTTTGGACAGGATAATGCAGCATCCATTAATGCAGGATGTTACACTAGAGAAGGCAGTTGCATTTACTGTAGATTTTATGAGAATAGTAGGAACTCCAAATATGTTTGTAGAAAAAACTGAAATACTTGATATAGAAAATTATAGAGCTTTACTACCATGTGATTATAGCCAGATGATTCAAGTTAGAAAATTAAATGGACCAACCTTTAGATACTCTTCAGACTCATTCCATATGAGTGAATGCAGGGCATCCAGAGAAGAGTTTACAGATCTAACTTATAAGATTCAGGGAAATATCATATACACTTCTATTAAAGAAGGTGAGATTGAAGTGGCTTATTTAGCCATTGCTACAGATTCAGAAGGCTACCCATTACTTCCAGATAATAGCAGTTATACTAGAGCTCTAGAGTTATATATAAAAAAACAGTGGTTTACTATACTTTTTGATCTAGGAAAGATAGGTCCGGCAGTATTACAGAATACACAACAGGAGTATGCTTGGGCGGTAGGAGATTGTCAGTCTGAATTTAATAGATTATCTATAGATAAGGCTGAATCATTCTTTAATTCTTGGAGAACTCTTATACTGAGAGATTCAGAACATAGAACCGGATTTAGAAATAATGGCACTAAGGAAGTATTAAAACTACAGTAAACTATGCTAAAATCAATATCTTTTAGAATAAAAGGAATGCAGAGAGACTTAAGTGCTTCTGCTTTCAGTCCAGAATACGCCTATGAGAATAGAAATATCAGGATAATGCCTACTGATGAGAGCACTCTATTCAGTATGGTAAATGAAAAAGGAAATTTGACAACTGACATAGAGAATATCGGCCCTACTCTATCAGGTACTCCTATTGGCCAAGCTCAGATTGATGATAATTGGGTAATATTTACCACTTCCAAGTCTTTAGGTTCTGATGATAGGATTTATAAACTCTGGTTTAATGAAGATTCTAAACTGGAAGGAAAATTATTGTATCTAGGGAGTCTAGGATTTAGTACCGATCACCCTATTGAAACCTTATCTTTTTACGAAAATTCTGAGATAAAGAAGATATATTGGGTTGATGGCTTAAATCAACCAAGAGTTATTAATATAATGGCTGCTGATGAAATAATCCAAAAGTGGACTGATACTTCATTTGATTTCGTCCAGAGGTTAAAACTTCAGGAAGTAGTGAATATTAATAGAGATATAGTAACTAATGGAAACTTTAGTCCAGGGGTGATACAATATGCTTTTACTTATGTAAATAGTTATGCTCAGGAGAGTAATATATTCTACACCTCTCCTCTATATTATATATCTTATAACAATAGAGGAGCAAATCCTGAAGACAAGATAGGGAATAGCTTTAATATAGCTATAGATAAAGTTGATAAGAATTTTGAGTATGTCAGAGTATATTCTATACATAGAACATCTATAGATGCCATCCCAACTATAAAAAGAGTAGTAGATTTAGCAATTGCTATTCCTGGTAGGTATAGATTACCTTATTTCGCTGACATATGTAACACAGAAGATATACGAGTTTTGAGTGTTTCATCAGGGTCATATACATCCTTGACACTTATACCGAATGAAAGTACAGATCCTGTTCATAAATGGGTGCTTAATTCATCTCAGTATAGTCAAGTCTCTTTACCTGGAGGGAATATAGTATATATAGAGAAAGGAAAAACTCTGGAAATCATAGTATCTAATCCAGGTATACAGGGAGATACACGTCTATATTATCAGGGTCATCTATTAGATGATCCATCGACTTATATACTAGTTGATGATTATTCTAAGAGTCATGTATCCTACACAGACACTGGAGAATCCGGAGATATAATAGATCCTACAGAGCTCCTATATGTAGGAGGAGAAGATATTACAGTAGGTACTATAGCTCAGAAAGATAATACGTTATTCCTTGGAGATATAGTACTAAACCGTAGATTAATAAGCTCCACAGTTAAAGATTATTGTAAGTCTTTGACTCCTACATTTGGAGTAATAGGCCATGCAATAGAATCTCCTGAACCTACTGGATATTATCCATATTATAACTCTTTAAAACAATCGTCTGCAGATATTAAAACATTTAAATATCTAGAGACATACAGATTAGGGCTTCAGTTTCAGCATTATACTGGAAAATGGTCAGAGCCTGTATGGGTAAAGGATGTAAGAAATACTGTTCATATAAAGTCTAACTACTCAAGTAAAAAAATAGTTAATTTAATTCAATGTGATGTTTTATTTAAAAATAGAACAATTATTAATGAGCTATTATCTCAAGGATACATTAGAGTAAGACCACTAATAGTATTCCCATCATTATATGATAGAGAATGTATATGTCAAGGAGTATTATGTCCGACTGTATATAATGTACGAGACAGAGCTAATTCATCCCCATTTGCTCAATCTTCTTGGTTTACCAGAATTAATGCCCCATTTGATTATACTAAAGCGTTTGCTTATGAAACAATTGGAGGAAAAACAAATGCAGATCTTTATTCAAGGACCACTGATATGTTAGAAGTGAGTAGTCAGGGAGCATCTGATACTCGGGCTGGAGTTATGCTTAATGGGTACAATAATTTTGAATATACTTCTGACACTGGCTCTACATACCCGATTAATGTAGATGTAGTAAATAAGGGTACTTGGATAGAATTTAGGCATGGGTATCCCATACCTGATAATGAAGATAGGAAGGCAGAGATACAATGTATAGAGAACCCTCCTGAGAATCTAATATCAAGTAGTAGTTCCCCTTCTACACAAGCAGAATGGATATCATCTAATTCTGTTAATTTTTACGTAGATCAATCTATTCTGACATTTCACTCTCCAGACATTGAATTCGATACAGATGTTAGAAGTATAGATACATCTAACTTAAAGTTAAGAATAGTAGGATATGTACCATTTACAGCTACTGTAGGAGATATTGATATACAGACTTCTACTCCTCCTAATAATTATAAGGATAAGACAGTAATAGCTCCTGGATTTTATAAAGAATTTATTAATTCTACCAATATATCAAGAAGTGGATTTAAAGGAATAGCTTCGGGAATATTTTGGCTAGATGAATTTACAGACTCTAAAAGGTCTGGAGTGGATATAGAAAAAAGACCTGTAGGATTTGTGGTCTATCCATTTCATAGGAATGGATCTTTAAATAATACTGCATTTGGTGTAGATGGCTACAGGTCAGCTATGCTAGATAAGAAAAAGATCTCTAACTTAAGATTTTCTTATAATTCTTATTACTTTGATGAATCTCAAATATGGAATGCCTATGTACGTAATAGTCAAACTAGAACAGGAATATCTGGTGTCTCTGTATTTGATTCAAATGAAGTATCTATGATTAAGGTACCTTCTCCCGTAGGATCTGGTCTTGGAGATATTACATATTATGGAAACGTAGATACGATAATTACATATTCAGCTGGAGATACTGATGGAGGATATTTCATTACTAAATCACAGGAGGTAGAGGAAGGCCAAGTCTTATTACATAGTATCTTCAGATCTGATTATACCACTATAAAAAGTAATGAATCATCCCAAATAAAAGGTACTGATGCTATAAGCATGAAGTATAAGTCAACTCCTCATGCTGTATTGGCACTCAACTATAGTAATGAATCTTCTAAGAGAATTAGAATCCTTCCTACATTGAAGGATGGTGATATTAATCCTAACGATGGTACTACCACATGGAATATTAATTCTACCTCAAAACAGAGTTTAGGTAACTTTAAGTTCTTTTGGGAATCTGTAAAGGTAGCTGATGGAGTATCTCAAGATGTATTGGATATACAGATATCAACTAGGGTTAATGGCTCTAAATCTGGATATGGCCCAGAATTTGGTTGGTTATGGTTAGCTGAGCTATATAATGATAATGTCCAGAATAAATTTGGAGGTCAAACTGAAGAAGCATTTGAGAATAATCAATGGCTTCCTGCTGGAGAGCCTGTATCTCTTGTTGATGCAGATGGTTATCCTCAAGATGTAGTTTTTATTAGATGGACAGAAGGAGATACGTATTATCAGAGATATGATCATCTAAAGACTTATCCATTTACTCTTGAAGATCAGAATGCTATAACTGATATTATATCATTTATGTGTGAAACAAGAATTAATCTTGATGGTAGGCATGATAGGAATAGGGGACAAACATCCAGCTTTGCTATAACTCCTACTAATTTTAATTTAATGAATGATGTATATAGTCAGACTAATAATTTCTTTAGCTATAGAGGTGTCAACTCGAAGAAATTAAACCTGAATAATTTCCATAATGCAATTACTTGGACAAAGACTAAGACTGCTGGAGAATTAGTGGATTCTTGGACTAATATTACCTTAGCTTCTACTTTAGATCTAGATGGAGATAAAGGAAGTGTTAGAGCCATAAGAAGATTTAATAATAATCTCATAGCTTTTCAAGATAGAGGAATTAGCCAGGTATTGTATAATGAACAGATGCAAGTTTCCTCCACTGACGGAGTACCAATTGAGATAGCTAATAGTGGAAAGGTAAATGGTAAAAGATATATAACTGATAAAGTAGGGTGCTCCAATAAATGGTCAATATGTGAAACGCCTAATGGAATATATTTTATAGATGATATAACCAAGGGAATATTTCTATTTAATGGAAAGCTCGATAATATATCTGATAGATTAGGATTCCACTCATGGATCAATGCCAAATTAACTGGCATAAACATATGGGATCCTGTTAATTTCAAGGGCTTTGTTACTTATTATGACAAGGTAAATGGAGATGTATTCTTTATATCGAAGGATGAGTGTCTGGCATTTTCAGAACCACTCTCTCAGTTCTCTTCTTTTTATAGTTATGAGCATACTCCTTATTTTATAAATCTTAAAGATAAGGGACTGGCTCTTAATCCTGCAAGTGGAGGTACTGTGTATAGAGTATGGCTTCATAATGAGGGAGATTATAATATGTACTTTAATAAGTATCAGCCTTTCTCTACTACTATAATAGCTAATCCTGATATGCCTCTAGATAAAGTATTCAATACTCTGGAATTTAGAGCAGATTCTTGGAATAAAGACTCTTTACTTAATACTACCTTTGATACTTTGACCACTTGGAATGAGTATCAGTCAGGTGTTTCTACTCTTAATAATGTTATTGGGAAACCTGCAACATTAAAAAAGAAGTTCAGAATATGGAGGGCTAATATACCAAGGGATATCTCAAATAATAGAGATAGAATGAGAAATCCTTGGTTGTATATCAAGTTGTCAATGGAAACCCAGAACACTAATAAAACCCTACTTCATGATATGATAGTCCATTATTTTGAATAATAACTTTCTAAGGGGTGAGTAAATGATTTCATTTATTCACCCTTATCATTTTATATAAACAGTTGATATTTTCATAATAGTATCTTATCTTTGTAATCAAACATATATAATATGCCTAAAAGAAGAATTATAAGAAAATCCAATAAACCACTTAATATATTTGTGGATGGTGGAGATATACAGACTCCTAGTGCAATGGATAAAGCTTCAGCTTTGAGTGGTAATATCTCTGCTGTAGGAGCAGGTTTATCTAATATGCTGGGGGCTAGTATGCAAAATGCTCAATTAGCTGATACTTCAGCTATTGAAAACTCCATAGACCAAGCTCAATCATATGTGGTCGGAGCTAATAATAATGAAGATTTATTGAATGAATGGGGCAATTATTCTCCTCTTGAAGGAGTTTCCTGGACAGATGTAAGAGGTGGAACTACTAGACAGAGATTAGGAAATACACTAGGTTCTATAGGTTCTGGTGCAGGAGCAGGGGCTGCTATAGGAGGATTACCAGGAGCTATTATAGGGGGTATCTTAGGATTAGGTAGTGCTGTAGGTGGATGGATTACTGGTGATACTAAAGCAAAGAAACAGGCTGATGCTTATAATCAGCAGATAAAACTAGCTAATGCTAAAAATTTAGCTTCTCTAGAGAATAGGGCTGCCAATATAGATACTCAAAATGATATTAACGTTATGGCTGCTTATGCAGCTGATGGAGGTAAAATTCATATCAAGAAGCAGAATAGGGGTAAATTCACAACAGCTGCTAAAAGAGCTGGTATGGGTGTTCAAGAATATGCAAGGCATATACTTGCTAATAAGGATAGGTATTCTTCCACCCTTGTGAAAAGAGCAAACTTCGCTAGGAATGCTTCTAAATGGAAACATGCAGATGGAGGACCATTAGAATGGTGGCAATACCAGGCTCCTGAATTTATAATTGGTAAATCTGAGAATGACTTGTATGATAAATCTTCTATGGATAATTTTAGAGATAAAGTTATTAGAGAAAGTTCCAGATATGATGGAACATCAATAGAAGATTTAGAACCTATGGAGTTAAGGGATTCTTTACTTAGCAATACATCCGGATATATAGATAAGAGCAGGCTTGACAGATATAAAACTGCTCTAAACAATAATGATTATTATACGGCTCTTGATCTTGGAATATACAATATTGATAAAAATAATAATCTCTACTTTAGAGATGTAGATACTAATAAGGCAAATGAAGTATCTTCTTATCTTAAGAAGAAAGGACTAACAAAGGATCAGTATGGTGTAATAATGGATAATATATATAGAGAATCTGGATTTGATCATACTGCTGGCCGTAAGTATAAAAATGGAGAGGAGGATTATGGATTATTCCAGTTTACTGACTCGAAAAGTAGTGATTCTCTATCTAGATACAGGAAATTTTTAAAAGATAAAGATAGGAAAGATGGGATAGAAAGCCAGATAGACTTCTTCATAGAGGAATATTTACCCTCAAGACCAGGATATGAAATATGGAATCAAGAAGATGCGGATCTTAACCAATTGTCCGATTTCATGTTCCAAAAGGTATTGTCCCCTAAAAAATCTATTAGAGAAAATCCACAATACGTAGAAAGACAGAGAAGAGCTGCTAATAGATTTTCCAATACCTATGCAGACGGTGGAAGCTTGGTACATGGAGGTGATTTCTCAAATGGAGTTACTGTTATTGGCAATGGGGGAATTCATGAAGAGAATCCTTTAGAGGGAGTCCCAATGGGTATTGCACCTGATGGGACACCTAACCTTGTTGAGCAGGGAGAGGTGAAATTTAATGATTATATCTTTAGTAATAGATTATTCGCTACAAAAGATTTATTATCTTCTTATAATCTTCCTACAAGTTACTCCAATCATTCATTTGCAGATATTGCTGAGAGAATGGGCAAAGAGTCTTCAGAAAGACCAAATGATCCTATAAGTAAAAGAGGTTTAATAGATACTATGATAAAGTTACAACAAGCACAGGAACAACTTAAAAGTGAAAGGAAATCCAGAAAATATGTTAAGGGAGGCCGTCTTTTTGCAGACGGAGGTATTCAAATGCAGAATTTTCCTTCTGTTCTGAATGAGGATAGAAATTATTTAGTAGGAATGCCTTCCCCTACTGTAGAATCTTTAGGGGGTAATAGAAATGCACAATGGCCTTCTTCAACTACTCCTGTACAAGATAGAAGTTTATCATGGCTGAGATATGCTCCTACTATTGGCTCAGGTTTAGGTGTTCTATCTGATGTTTTAGGTTTGACTAATAGACCAGATTATAGTAGTGCTAATATGATAGGTAATGTGGCCGACAATCTTACAGAAGTAGATTACACCCCAATAGGAAATTATTTGACATATAAGCCATTAGACAGAAACTATTATATCAATAAGCTAAATGCTCAATCAGGTGCTACCCGAAGAGCTATAGTGAATCAATCAGGAGGAAATAGAGCTACAGCTATGGCTGGGTTATTAGCTGCTGATTATAATGCTCAAGGTAGACTAGGTGATTTAGCTAGGCAGGCTGAAGAGTATAATCTTGCCCAAAGAGAAAGAGTTGAGGCATTCAATAGAGGAACTAACCAATTTAACTCTGAAATGGGATTAAGAGCTGCTATAGCCAATCAAGCAAATGATAAATTGAGGTTACAAGCAAAAACTGCTCAGGCTCAATTAAGAGACCAGGCAGATATGAGATCTTCTGCAGGAAGAGCTGCTAATCTAACCAACCTATTTGACTCTCTTGGAGACATAGGTAAAGAAGAGACAGCAAGAAACATGATTTCCACTAACAATGCCCTATATTACTCTATTGACAGAAATGGTAGGATCCATTATAAGAATGGGTATCAAGATTTGAGTGATATAGAGAAAGAATCTGTAAGAGCAGAAGCTGCAAGAGCAAGTAAAAGAAAATCTAATTCTAGATTAAATTATATAACAATACCGAACAGATAATATGGCGTACATTGGATATATTTATAGATTTAGGAATGCCAAGAATGGTAAATCCTATATAGGTAAAACTAATAATCCTAAAATGAGAATAAACTCTCATAGAACTCATACCCCTAAAGTAGGGTGCAGATTTGGTAAAGCAATTATAAAATATGGATTAGATTATTTTGAGTTTTCCATATTGCATACAGTTACTTGTCAAACCATTGAGGACTTGAATAACAAATTAAATTCTCTTGAGATTGAAGAAATTAAAAATCATGATAGTTACTATCATGGGTATAATGGAACTTTAGGAGGTGATGGTGCAAGAGTAGACACTACTCTACACTATAATTATGGCAAACACTTATCATCATCTACAAAAAGCAAAATAGCTCAAGCAAGGAAAATTAAAATCATGCAATTTACTAAAGATGGGGTATTTGTTAGAGATTGGGATTGTGCTAAAGATGCTCAAAGGACAATTGGAGTAGATGCAAGACATATAGGCTCTTGTTGCAGGGGTAATAGAAAGACAGCAGGAGGATTTGTTTGGAAATATAAAGAAGGAGGTGAGTATGCCAGCTAACTATATTGTAATTAATAGTAAGTTCAAGCCTTTTTCCTATGCTGAGATGCTACAGCCTGTACAGATGTCTACAGAAGCCCATCAAGATATTGAAAATGCCTATGCAGATTTATCAGCTAAAGCTAATATATGGGATGAATTAGCTAATGAACAGACTGATCCCTATGCCTATAACCTATATAAGTCTTATTCTGATGATCTTGAGAAACAAGCTGGGCAATTGGCAAGAGAAGGATTAAATCCTATCAGTAGGCAGAATATACTTAATATGAGACAAAGATATTCTAAGGATATAATACCCATAGAACAAGCTTATCAAAGGAGGAATGAGTTAATTAATGAGCAGAGAGAGGCCTTATTAAGAGATAATACCATGATGTTTAATACTGATGCCTCTATGCTCAGTCTTGATGATTTAATAAGAAATCCCTCTCTTTCATATCAAATGCAATCTGGAGAGGCCTTAGCTAAACAGGCTGGAGAAGCTGCAAAAAATCTTTCTCAAGTTATAAGAGATGACCCTAGAAAGTGGAGTAATATATTAGGGGGGCAATATTTTGAATCAATAGTAAGGAGTGGTTATAGCCCTCAAGAAATTGTGGATGTATTACAGAAAAGCCCTAATGGGCAAGCTATACTTAAGCAGATATTAGATGATGTTATAGGTAGTTCTCAAATTCCCAACTGGAATAATCAGGAACTAATAGACAGGGCCTATAATTATGCTGGAAGGGGGCTATGGGAAGCTATAGGCAAAACTGATTACCAGACTCTGAATAATAAATATTATGACTATGCTATGAGAGATTACCTGTCTAGAAGAGGTTCAGGCAAAGAAGATACCCCTAAAGAGAGGTCTCTTTTAATAGCCCCAAGAGCTGTGCTAGGAGCTACAGGCGAAATGCCTAAAGAGCAGTTAGAGACTCTTAGAGGATTAAGACCTACTACTACAGGATATACTACAGATAGATTGGATTCAGCACAAAGAGAACTAGATATGGCTCTCGAACAGTATCATAGCGTAGTAAACAATCCATCATTCGATATGAGTAAAATACATGCCTATATACAATCTCCTGGCAGATTATCCAGATCTATAGATGGAGTAGATATACAGACTAGCCCTGATGGATTACCACTAGGTTATAGCCAGTATATAAAGGCCTCTCGAAATCTTGATAAAGCTAGAGAGAAATTAGTAGAGGAGCGTAGAAATCTAACAGAACTAGAAGAAAAATATAGATTCTTAGGAGGCACTCCATATGAAAATATAAGTATAGGCCTACAGCTGGATCAAACTCAGGCAAAGCAAGATAACTCTTTCTTTCCTCTAAATATTGATGAAACACAGTATAAAAAGGTAAGAGCTGGGATCAAAAATGTTCTGAAATCTGCTTCTAGGGAAGATATTAAAAAGAAGGGGTTTGGATTAGTAAATGATAGGGGAAAATTCCTTAGCTATAAACAACTAGATGATATAGATTTTAATGAAGTTCAAATTAGAGTACTAGATAAGGGAGGTGATCCTAAACTGGAGCTGGTTTATGAAGGAGAACTATATACACTTTATGGTCTAGAAAATGTAGATAAGTTTAATCAGGAAATAAGTAAAACTAATGAATATCTTGGGGATTTCTCTAATAATATAGCTAGGAATTTATCACCAATATCTCATCAACAGTACCAAGCTATCATGTCTGGTGCAGATGTTAGAGATATGTCTAATGTTTCTATATTTCCTATTGAAGGATTTCCCAACCATCAAGGGGCTGCATTATATGATGCTACAAGTGGCAATATAGTTAAAATTTTAATGGATAGTAGTGGAAGAGTACTAGCTGTTAATACTCTTCAAGATGAATTGAATGGTGGAGAGAGGAGAGATGAATATATAAGAACTATGGGCTCTACAGCATTGTATGACTTATTGGAGCTATTTGCTGCAGAATCTGAATAAATATGGATATGGAAGAAGAAAATAAAAATTATTATATGGAGCAAGAAATAGGAGGATCTGATGTTGCTCCTGTTTGGAATCCTGCTTATCTTACAGAAGAGTATAAGCCATTTGAGACAAAGCCGAGGAATCGTAATGTAGGACAATACTTCACGAATGATTCTAAATATGATGAGCATTTAGGGGATATACCCACTTCTATTAATGAGGGACTTACTATAGATGATCTAAGGGCTCGCAAACAATCAGGATGGGATATGGCTGGCAATGCCTTAGTAAATAACTTAGTCATTGCAGGTACTACTGCTGTAGGTGGTGTTATAGGTTTAGTAGATGGGATATTTGAAGTTGTTGGTTCAGGGGAGATAGACAGATTATGGAATAATGCGGTTAATAATAAGTTAGTTGAATGGCAGGAATCTACAAGAGAAGCATTTCCTATTTATAGGGGAAATGAGTATCAAGATAGATCTCTTATAGGTAAAATGGGATCTGGTATATTTTGGGCTGACTTATTTCAGAATCTAGGTTATACTGAAGGTATGATTATACCTGGTATGGGAGTATCTAAACTTTTGTCAGGAGCCCCTAAATTTTTATCTAGAGTTGTTCCTTCCCTTACATCATCCATAGGAGAAGCAAGCATAGAAGCAATCTCAAATAGAAATGAAGAAGTAGATTACAAGAAAGCTGCTGCAACTCAGAGATATAATGAATTAGCTTCTATGGGCTATGATTTAGGAGAATTAAATAATCAGTATATACAGACTCTTCAAGACATAGAAGATGATGCTACTAAGGCTGGCAATTTTATATTTGCCTCTAATATAGCTTTGCTAACTATGTCTAATAATATTCAATTTGGGAATCTTTTTTCTAGAGGGTTTGGTACTGCTAAGAGACTAAAGGGTGCTTTAAAGAGGACTGGGGATACCTTTGCAGCTGATAATGCGGCCTGGTATCTAGCTAAAGCCGGAGGTAAAAAAGCATTAGATGCTTTTTCTGAGGGTACTGAAGAAGTTATGCAATCCATCATTAGCAGTACTCCCCAGAATTACACTGATTATAATACATTTAATGAGAGTATATTTAATCCAGAAAAGAGAGAACTTACAGCAAACCTATGGTCAGCTTTTGGTAAATCTTATTCTGATACAATGAAAGATAGTGATACTGCTGTGGATTTCATGTCTGGATTTCTAATAGGATCCATAGGTGTACCTATGTTGAAGAGAGGAGGATTTCCTATTACATTAGAGAACAATGCCTTTATTGAGATGAGAGAGGCATATAATCAGGCTCAAGAAGCTAATAATGTAGCTACTCAGATAAATACGAGATTACAGAATAGCAAAGAAATTAATAGTTATTATAATGGTCTAGTCAGGCACTTGGCTATACAAGATGATATGAATAGAGCTTTGGATTCTGATGATACATATAATTATAAGACAGCAGAATCTGCCCAATTCATTTCTGACATTATGATGTTTGATAATGCTGGAGATCTAAATTATTTAAAGGGATTGGTTGAGAATTCTGTTGATTTATCAGATGATGGGATAATCTCTATTATACAAGAAACATCAAAAAATGGAGAAGGACCATTCATTCAGAATGGTAATGCTATGGACATAGAATCTGTAAGAGCTATATTGCAACAGAAGATAGAACTACTTAAATCTAAGATAGATACTTATAGTCAGGACAAGCAATTATTTGAGGAAAATTATCCTAATATGGATGAGGAGACTTTAGAGAATAGCTTGTTCTTAAAGCAGCAATTTAGAGATCATATATTAAGATATGATCAATTATCTAGTGAGATATATGAGGGCATAAACTCTCTTTTAACATCTTCTCCACAGTTATCATCTCAATATAGATATTCTACTAAAGAAGATATGATAGAATCCCTGAGTTCTAATCCTTCATTCAAAACTACTGTAGAGACATTACTTGCAGATGATTCTCCTTCTGTATCCTTTGATGAGAAACAATCTCTAGTTAATAAGATTAAGGATCTAGATAAGATTAGTAAAGGACTCGAAAATATTAATAAGTCTTTAAAAGATATCATTGCAGACCCTAATAAATCAAGGAAGAAACGTAATGATGCCGTTAAAAAAAGATTAGACAGAGAGACAAACAGGGTTAAAAATGATATCAAGTCTAAGTTATCTGAAGCTACTACACTATCAGAATTTAGAAAAATTGTTAATGATGATAGTCATGATATTCTGAAAAATGAAGTAGTGGATGAATTAAGTGATACAGGTAACTCATTAGCTAAGAATTATAAGGAAACCGAGGATTACAACATAAAACTTAAGGAAGTATTAAATGCTGCTCCAGAAGAGCAAATAGTGAAAGAGGATGCTTTAAAGATATGGCAAAATCAATATGAACGATCCATTAATTTAAATGAACTTGCTAATCCTAATTCTCCTTATTTGGAGGATGAGGATGCAACATATGATGAGGCCTTGACTCCTGAACAAAATCTCCTTAAATTTCAGGAGGCTCAATATGCTCTGTTTAAAGCTTTGACCCAAGTTAATAATGATGAGAGGTTTAGAAATAACTTTTCTCAAAGTTATAGAGTATTGAAAGAGAAAGGATCTCCTGATCCTACAGCTCCAATATCTGATGTGACAGGAAGTAGTGAGACTACTACTATCCCTCCTGTCAATGCTGGTTCTTCTATGGTTTCTTCCTATGCCTCACCTGTCGGTGATATAGAATTTTCTAATATTCAAGAGGAGAATAAGAGCTTTAATGATAAGATAGAACCTATCCAGTCTGTAAATAAAGGACCTACAAATAGTAGACTCTATTATAGGCCCTCTATACCTGAGATACACATTGAAGCTAGCAAAGAAGGTGATTTTAGACCATTTAATATAGTAGCTCCTGAAAGGCAACAGGGAGTAAATTTTGATGCTATATATAATTATCTTAAAGATAATAATGCCTTTAATTATATTAATGAAGGCAACCTTAGAGTTGGAGATGATGTGGGATTTATGATTGATCCAAGCTTTAATGATAATACTATTTTCCTTATAGATACTAAGAATAATCAGATAATAGGTAGTCTTGATGAATCTGAATATTCAGTAAGTAGATATGAAGGACTGGAAGCTCTTGAGCAGAGGATAAGAAAGGAGTTTAGAGAGCTAGGAGATAAGACTAAGAGATTCATAGCTACTCCTACCACTAGAGTATCAAAGATAATGGTAGGAAAGATTCCTTATGGTACGGAAGAGAGGAGTTTAGCTGATATTCCTAATGTATCTGCACCAGGGAGATCTGCTATTTTCGGTATAGTTAGAAATGGCACATTATCAACTAATAATAGACTGGATGATAGTCTTGTTATTAAACCTATAGATATGAGTAATAAGGAAGGTAGATTGTACCTTCTTATACCTAATGCTGCAGGAAAATACTCTCCTGCAGCTGTAAGAGTAAAGCACTTTAATAAGAGAGAATTTAACCCTGAAGATATCCAAGTTCAGAACACTCCAATATTTAAGAGTATATTAAAAGCAATTAATATGCTAGCTTCTTCTAATGGTGAGACAGATGTCACAGAGGCTATGAATGAGCTAAGAAAATATTTGTATATAGATACTAGTGGAGATACTAGAACTGTACATATTGATTGGTTTTCTTCAGAGAATGGAAGTGGTATTAAATTTACCAAAACATATAGAAATGCTAGGGGAGAAGAAATATATGAGAATATCAATGGAAAGAGAATTAGGAAACAGGATACTACATTCGTAGTATTAAATGACCCTAATTTTATAGGTAGTATATTTACTACTGATGATATTAGAGAAGGCCAGTCCACAGTGGATATTAATGCTGTTACTCAACAGATATTAGACACTCTTCTTGACTTTGATTTGCCTATTCAGGTAAATATTGGTATGATAAACAATGGTGGGTACAATAATATGTTAATTAATTCAAATGTACTTACTTCAAATATCTCTGATGCTAGAGTAATAAGTAGCTGGTTTACTACTGATTATTTTGATATAGAAGGCAATTTACATGCTTCTGTAAGTCCTGCTTCTATGTCTCCAGGCATCACAAGAAAGATACAGAATCCAATAGGAGGGCTGGATAGTTCTATCCCTGGAACTAAAATAATTGCAGGAGGAATCATCTATCATGCAGATTTGACCAGGGGAATTATTTATGACAGTAATGGGCAGGAAGTTCATCCAAAGAATGCTGAATTAATCAATGATTTAGCTTGGATAAGCAATAATTTTGGGGAGGCTTCTAATGGCTCCATGATGTGGAATAATAAAGTACTACTACCTGGTGGTAAGATACTTGATAGAGAGACTCAAAAGTATATTACAGGTAAGGAAGCAGAAGAAGTTAAATCTAAAGTAGCAGCAAGAGAAGATACTTCCACTAATATTAAAAAGGTAATAGGTAGTATAGCTGAAAATCAAAGAAAGGTAGATAAAGATAGGACAGATAGTGACTATTATTATATATTAGAGGATGATGGTGTGTATCATGCATATGATAGGGTGCATAAAAGATTGGGTGATAATTGGGTAGTATCAAAGAAGCAATTAGATACTCTGAAGGAGATGAGGGCTAAACTAGCCCAACTAGTAGATGATCCTATTAGGTTTAATAACTATCTCACCACTTTAAGTAACCGTTATAAAGTAGACTTAACCCCTTATAATAATAAGACTGATGTAAAGAGTAGGAGCGAAATAGCTACTATTATACAAGATAGTATATCTGGTACCAATTCCAAGAGAGCTTTAGATGCTGGGAGCATAATAGATAACATAGTAAGAAGATTCTTTACATCTAATGAAACTCCTATCAAGCCATCTAATGTAAGTGATCAGGCTTTCTCAGAACTTATTGACTCTCTAACTGAGATAAGATCTAATATGGAGACAAGGGGGGAAAGATTCTTGACTAATAATATTGTGCTCTTTCAGAAATATGAAGATGGAACAAGAGTTGCAGGGGAAGTAGACATTCTTTCAGTAGATTCTGATGGTAATTTCAGAATATATGATATAAAGACAAGCAAATACAGTTTTCATGACTTTATCAATAAATATGGAGAGAAAGTTAATTACTTTAGGACCAAGGCCCCATCTCAAAGGATGAGTAATTATGACTATTATACACTTCAATTGAGTGCTTACAAGAATCTATTTGAATCTCAGTATCATACTCCTATTACTACTCTAGCTATTCTACCATTTAGATTAAGTTACGATAGTAACAATAATGTCGATAATATAACAAAGGAAAAAGGTATAATAATTAAGTATAATCCTGCTGTGAATGTTCCATTAGCTGGTGCTGTTAGGACTAATATTCCTGCTAGAGTAGATTCTTCATTACCTATATTTAATAGTGTGAATGAAATTCAAGATCCTATTAATAATGTGCTACCAGAATATAACCTGGAGAACTCTGAGGTGGGATACTTTGTTCATGATGATAAACTATATAGAGGGTATTTGGCTCGTATTGGTAAGATAAATGGGGTAGATCTTTATATGACTAAGATTCCTAATCTTACTAGAGGATATAGTGAAGAAACTCCTCATATAGCTAGTAACTCATATCTGGTGATATTTCCTAATGGTAATTCATTCACTCTTATTGAGAATGATCCTTTAACTATGAATGAACAGCAGGTTAAGGATACTATCAAGGAGGTTCTTAGTAAGAATCCTCAGAGAGTACAGGATATGGCTAATGAGAAAACCATTATATCTAATTTAGAGGTGGATGCTCCTAGATCTGTAGGAGCAAGTACAAAGGATACTCCAGCTACTATAATTTCTACTCCCTCCTCTTTTACTGGAGCCAATAGAGCTATTCAAGCGGAACAATCTATTATTGAAGAGGATGAAGAGTTTGAGCCTGACCTGGATTTAACCAAATTCAGAAAAGTAGATGCTAATAGGCCTATATGGAATAAAGAAAAGGAGCTGTCTTGGTTAAATAGAGTACTGCCTCAATTATCCAGAGAGGACAGAGTAAAAATATCGTCTGGACTTATTAGAGCAGGAGAATTAGGAGCTGTTGCTTGGGGTCAATTAAATAATGGGATAATCGCTTTATCAGATATAGCTGCAGAAGGAACTACTTATCATGAAGCATTTCATGTAGTATTTGATCTGCTTCTTGACCAATCCGAAAGACAAGCTCTTTATGATGAAGCTAAAAGAATGTATGGGGATAAGGATAATCTGTCACTTGAAGAGGATATGGCAGAAGGATTTAGAGACTATATGATATCTAGACAAGAAAAAGGATTGCTTAATAAGATTAAGAATTTCTTTAGAGACTTATGGATTAAAGTATCTAACTGGAAGAAATTACAGCCTCATCTTATTGCTTATTATCAGATGATAAATGAAGGAAAATATGCTGAGGCATCTTATGAAGTCTCTTCCATTGATTTAAGAGATTCTATAGGATCTTCCTTTGATACATTAGATAATGAAATTAGAGAAGTCCTGATAAATAAGGGATGGACAACTGAAAAGTTTAACTCTATATCACAAGAAGAAAGAGATCAGGCGATTAAATGCTATAGCTTCTAATATGTAGATTAATAAAAATAAGGGTAAAGGAGAATTTCCTTTACCCTTTTCATTATAAGTCATTATCTGATTCTACATCAAACCACAACAGGCTATCACGAAGGTTATTATAGTTAGTAATATATTAATAAGAAACATAAGTTATTGCTGCTTAAAGAATGATACAGCCTCTTCAGGATGTAGGCCTCTGTAAATAGTTTTATTAAATGGAATTACAGGAGAATCAAAGAATGCCTTGTAGGCAGTACTATGGCCTTTATACCTTCCATACTCTAGTTCATCCATATAATTCATAGGATTGAGTAATTTGGTAAGATTTAATATATTCTGTATAGTATTAATACCTGCTGCAGGAGACTGTAATATCCTTAATCCTTCTGTTATCATAGATCCTCCAGGGATCATTACTCCAATTTCAGTATATAGCCTTCTGGCTTGATACTCAGCCATTCTTATTGCCCAGGGCCTATCTTTGTCATCATCCCAGTCAATAATACCTAATATAGTGGCTACTACAGTAAAGTGCCCTACTTCTGTCATAGCTCTAACTAGATTAGCTTTTTCTGTTGCAGTAAGTTCATCCCATCTGGCTGCAATATTAAATTGAGTCTCTCTTAGGTCTCTAGCTAATTGAAGTAGAAATCTACCACTGGTTCTATAATATCCTTCAGTCCATGCATCCAAATCATAATTGTAAGCTGCAGGTTTAAACCTTCTATTGTATGCAGATCTCATCCACTTTCTATACATCATCCCGAGTCTACCTAGGGCTAATTTCTGAAGAGCATTTCTATCAGCCTTATTATAAATACCATGCATTCTTTCATTGAGTGCTGCACTTCTTCTACTAAATTTATACTCATCTTCTTTAGTAAAGGGAGTTCCATCTTCTTTTGTATATCCTTCTTTTAGTTGTAACCTTGCTCCAGCCTTTCTATTATTTTTATCTACAGGAACTACTTCCATAGCATCATATAGACTTACAATTCTACCATCAGGGGCCCTCATTTTATAGGCATTAGCAAGAGCTAATGATGTTCTGGTTTGCATCCAATGCTCTCCTGCATTAGTCAAAAAGAACAGAGCATTCATACTAAACATTCTACTGAACCAAGTCTTCCTATCAAAATTAAGATCTCTTATATTCTGCTCATAGTCTTGCATTATATTGAATTTTTCATTCCATAATGCTAATTTACTAATCTTTATCCTGTTTCCTATCTCTCCAAGAAAAGCCCTAATGTCTCTCATATAAGTCTTATCTGCCTTTAAGACATCCTTTTCTGTAAAAAATTCTTTAGAGAAAGCTTCAATCCTCATCATTACCTTTCCAGTAGCTACATTAGAGACTGCAAGGAGTGTATTGAGAGCCATATTACCTATAGAAGTTATCGTATTTAACAAATTAGCAGCTTTACCCTTGTCTATTTTTGTTTTACCGAATGTTCCTTCATCCTTCATGTATCTATTATACACCTGCATATCAAAAAAATCTTCTAGTCTACTGCTAATATTTGTAGCATCTCCACTCTTTGTTAATTTATTCTCGATGGTCCTACCAAATATTTTAAACTTCTCTACCAAAGGCCTTTCACCATTTGTTTGAGTCACTTCCCTATCTCGAATCAAAGACCTTCCTACTTCAAGGACATCAATGATTCTATTCATTTCTTTATAATCATTAGCCATAGCTGCATAGGCTGTTAGAGTAGAAACTATATCAGTTGATATATCATTAGGATTCTCCCCCTTTTTTAATCTTGTATAATATATAGGAAGAGTTTGCACTTCTCTTCCCTCGAAATCCATCATGATATTCTTTTCTCCAAAGTCAGTATCATCAGATCTTCTAATAACAGTGTCTTTAAGGCTTTCCCAAATCTGTTTAGTTCCTGACTTAATACTATCAGATGATTTAACTCTCTCTAATAGATCTTTTCTTATCTTAACAGCATTAAGGAGATTTGTGCTCTTTTCAGGTAGATAGGAATCGAGTTTAGCCTTAACATCCATTACAATGTTGTAATATTCTTTCTGAGCATTAGATAATTGATTAAATTTAGAATTAGTATACAGAGATAATTTTGGGATCATTTTACCATCTACCCTTTCCATATTATTCTTTATCCAATCCCACTGTTCTCTATTATATCTTATAGCATCTTCTCCTATAGGAACCTTCCCATACTTTTCATCAAGAGACTTTATAAATTCATCTCTTTTTTCCTTAAATAATGGCCAGTTTATTTCAGATATATAATATCCTGTCATATCACCATTATTATCCCTTTCAAACATCCAATCAGTATCCTTAATGCCTACTCTCTCCAGTTTAACAGTAGCTGCCTGCAGTTGCTTCATTATATTTAAGGTCTCAGTCCTGGCATTTTCCTTACTTCTCTTAACTGCTTGATCTACTACTCTTAGTATAATATCTGAAGAGTCTGCCATACTATCTAACCACCTATCAAAAATTGATATATCTTTATCAACAGCAGTCATTAAGTCCTCAATTGCCATAGTCTTGCCCTTATATTTTCCAAATGATATCTCTACTTGATTTCCAATGAAGGGCTTTAGAAAATCCAAGAATAGTGGCATTGCTACTTTATTATATTCAACTCTTAGGTCAGCAATCAAGGCCGCAGTATCATTTAAAATCCCTCTAACTTTCTGTCCATATCTATTATCTTTATACCTCTCTTCATCTAATAACACATCTCTTATCTCTTCAATGATGTCTCCATAAGAGTAGATATAATTCCTTATATCTCTAAGTACAGAAGCTTCCTTTGCAATATTTCCACTTGAATTATCTCTAATAGACGAGAGCCTATTACTTAATTTTCCCATCTCTTCAAGTGCACTAGTTAAGAAAGAATATACTCCTTCAATTTCATTATTCTCATCAAGCATTAACTGAAGTTTGTCTATAAACTCTCTTTGCTTTACATCAAATTGACTCTTCGGATTTCTCTTTTCATAAATCTTTAATCTCTTTGATTCTACTCCAATTATATTTGTCAGGAGTTTCTTATCCCTCTGAACTCTCTCACTTATTTGATAGAGCTTATCTCCAGATGCTATATTATCAATACTAATGTCCTCATCAAGCCTCCCGCTAAGAATATCCCTTGCTAATTCCTTAAAATGAGTATCTGCTTGATAGATAGCTCTTTGCACCTGAGTAGCCCCTATAGTCTTAAAGAGAGACTTAATAGCTGCTATTACTCTTTCTAATAAGTTTTTATAGGGTTTTTGCTCTATAGGTTCTGTATTTAATAGATGCTTAGCAAGCAATTTACCAGCTGCTTCCTTAGCTAACTTAACAGTATCTCCATTATATAGAGTATTGTAGGTCTCATATTCATCCCCTAATATATCTTCAACTAGATCATTGGAGTGCAGATTATTAATAAGTCTATTAACTAGGGGATGGTCACCTAAAGCCTCTAAAGCAAAATGGGCAAATTCTTCTGGGAGAGCTCTTTCCCCTCTATCTCCATTAGCTAATCTTATTAGTTCAATCATCCCATCAGCTGATACTTTTGCTGTATCAAAGTCTGCCACTCCATTTATTCCCAATCTCTCTTCTAAATTAGTTAATACTCCTACCTTAACGCCATGTGACTCTAGAATATCTCTTAACCTATTATTAAGATTAGTATTATATTCCATTTTATCTGCTTCCAGAGACAGCATTCTATTCCTCTTCCTGACTTCTACACCTATAAATTCTCTATAAGATTCATTATCCTGAATCTTAATGATTCTAGCCACATAGTCATCTCTAAAATCTGAATTTTGATTAAAAGATATAGCCTTCTGGAGTAGTCTTCGATAGTTTTCATCATTGTTTATCCAAAGTGCTGGCCTGTCTGACCCCCTCTTATAATAGCCTACCTCTTTGTTAAGCATCTTAATGATTTTAGCCTCTGAAATTTTTTCGCCATATTTAGGCAATTCTCTAAGTAAATCCTGAATCTTAGGCTCATTATTATCGTCTAGAGTAAACTTAGGATTCCAATGTCTAATAAAGTCAGCGTTTTTAGTAATTAGATAAAGTCTGACCGCTTCCTCTCTATTATTGCCAGTGTAGCCCAGCAAGCCCTTAAAGAGCTTGCTGTCTACTTTCTGGCCTTTATTATTGGTAACTTGAGGAATTAATGCACAAGTTCTAGCCATATATTTTCTATTTTGTATTTATTGCTCCACAAATAATATCTCCATTTGCATCCCTATACTCTGTATTAGGTTGTACAGATAAAATATCATCTTCCCTAATATAATCTTCAAGAGATGTCCCATATACCTCACTGAAAGCTCTATTGATTAAATCTTGATCTTCAACTCTCAACTTGCTTGATTCTATTGAACCCCCTCCTGATAAGTCCTCTATAGAGGAAGAATCGTCTTCAGAAGTAGTATCACTATATCTTTCGGTATCTCTGGAGAATATAGATTCAATTTCTTTTACATTTCTACCATATTCATATTCAATAAAATTATTCTTAACCCCCAAAGGAAAGATTCTTCTGTATATAGCAGTCTCATTAGAGGCACTTTCTAATTCATAGTAGGCAATCTTTCCGTCATGCATCTTAGCTATGAAGCTGTAGAAATCATACGCTATGTAATTACCTATCTTTACAGAGTTCTTTACTACTTTTCTATCTGATGTATTGGAATCTGGACTAATTGTAAATTCAACAGTAGATCTTAATTTTCCTCTATCTGTTGTAAATCTAGTTGTAGTACCACTAGGTACCATAGGAACTAAAGCTCTATTATCCAGATGATTATAAACATACTGATCAACAAAATCTGAGTAGTCATCTTCATTTGTCATTAGATCCCTTAGAGTATCTATGTAATCAGGGATTGCCAATTTCACAGACATCGGAGCCAAGTGAGTAAAAGTAGATGGACCAAATGCAAACCCATTCCTATAATATTCATATCTTATTAGGTCTAGAGCTAACTCCTGTGCTTCTGGATTATTCATATACAGTAAAGATTCCCAATCCCTGATATATTTCTCCTTTAGAGAGGGATTTAAGCTTCCGGCATTTCTAAAAACTAGTACGTCTACAGGGCTGGAATCAGATCTGACAACTCTTAATCTTTTGATAAAATCGAGACTAGCAATATCTTCATTTTTGGAGATTACTTCTTTAAAGTGCTGTGGAAATTGGGTTACAAACCATTTCCTTTTTTCCCTAGAGGACACTGTAGCCTCGTCTCCAAAGAAAGGAGTCTTAGACATAATATAAGCTATCAAGTCATTATAAATATTATTCATAGTTTTAGCATCCAATACTCCTGTTCTGGTATAACTCCTCAAAGTGTCTATAACTTCCCTAAATGATGGTGTAAACTGTGGAAAATATTTTCCCAGAAGATTCTCTGACTGCTTAACTCCAAGAGTATAGAATGCTTGGAGGAAAGGAAGAGGAGATTTCAATATATTATCTCTTAATACCTCAACACTGGAATCAAGAGGAATATTATCTACAATTATTTTAGCACCATTTAATGGGAATCTCTCATCTGCATCTATTGATTCTATGAAATTAGATGCTCTTTGCATAAGAATCTCAGTATGAGCAATAGTAGGACCTGCTCCTCCTCTATCCGTGTCAAACTTAGTAGATTGGACTAGATTACTTAGGTAGTCAGCATCTCTCATAATCCTATTGAATAAATAGCCAACAGCAGTCTGCCTCTTGTAAAAATCAATCTTGGACTTAGAAGACATATTGTTTAATTCTTTAAACATCATAATATCATTAGCTAGATCTTTAAGAGGAAAGTTATTATTCTTAAAATAATCGTAAGATAACTCTCCTGGGAGTGCTGCCTTGGCTTGGTAGTTTTCAAGTACTTGAGCCATTATTAATCCTTTGGTATTACCCTTTGCCTTGAAAAATGCCCGTGTTATATCTTTTACAATAGGCTGCGTCATCAGCAACCCAACCTCAATAGGATTATATCCTAGTCTAGACAATAACATAGTAGCATCGGCAGTAAACATATTCTGATTAATATCAGCTAAAACAGGATCCTTGGCATTATCTACTGAAGCATTAAGGTATCCTGCATTGTTCTTTGAGATGTACTCCTTATTATCATTCATAATAGAATGTAATGAAGTAAGAGCCTTGCCATTAAGTTTGAAGCTGCCATTTTCATTTAATTCTAACCTTGTATATTGCATCAATGCGTGATTAGCATTATGATTAGCATATATACCAATTAGATTTGCACCAGTCATATTCTGCCTGTGAAAATAGGTTTGAGTACTAGGTGCCAAAGGATCTAATCTACTACTAAATTTCGATGCCATTTTATTCAAGACATTCAAATCCAATGATATTAGATAATCTATAATGGATTCTCCTCTAGAGTTGGGCTCAGATATTATATCCCTTATAGAACTCATCTCCAGAATTCTTACTATTCTTGCAGCTCTCTTTTGATAATCAAAGCTACCCGGATTAAGGATTCTGGAAGCAGTATCAGGATGAGTAAGAACTCCCCACATCATATCAATAAGAAGATTATTTCTGGCTCTTAAGCTATTATCTCTGGGACTCTTATTGAAGTCATACTTAACTTTTTGTATTTTTGGAGTAGAAAATCTATAATTTTCTTTATTGCTGTTAAACCAATCCCTGAATTCAATAGGAGCATTAGCTAAATCTTCTAGGATATTCCCTTCATTAAACAAAGTAGATAGAGTTTCTATTACTTTTTGTTCTTCTTTAAAATCCTCTTTAGCTCTAGCATAGTCATACTCAATTATGTCAAATTCAGGTAACATTATAAATACCTTATCAATATCGAAGTCGGACCCTGCAATAGTAGTGATTTCGTCTGGAAGTATAATAGCAGAGCCATTTTGCTGAGGTAAGAATCCCTTGATATATAGGGGAATCATTGAATATGCATTCTCTGTTGGTACCCTATACCCTATTGCAATTCTAAGCTCTGTATCTAATTTATTTATATCCAATTCATGAGTTCCCTTCTTTCCTAGTATTGAGAAGAAAGACTCCGAATAAGCAGGCATATAACATTCTATATACTTAATCCTTTTGTTTTTTCCTGTCTCCTCAAAAACTATTTTAGGTTTATCTGCTACACCATAATCTGAGGCTTGTATCAGAGATCCTCCCTTAGTTTTCTGCTTCGTGATACCTTGCTTTAAAGTACTAGTAAGCAGATTTTGTATCATCTGTGTCTCCAAGGGCTCAAACAATGGGATATTGAATTCCCCTTGTTTATTAATAGTACAAGACTTCAAAGTATCTATCCCATATCTCTGATCTCCTCTGATATTATCATGTAAGATCTTTTCTACACTACTTGGAAGTTTAAAGCGTTCAGCCTCTTTAAGATAAGAATCTAGAATATTTTCAGTGATCACTTCATTGTACAAACCCCACCACTCTCCTTTAGTAAGTTTCTTACCATCAACGGTCACCCTAAAATTAGGGTCATCTGGCATATCGGCAGCTATCAATTTCCTAATCTGTGTCCCTACACTTTGAGTAGCATCCGTAGAATGTTCTGGTGTTAAGGTCTGTATTCCATAATGTTCGTAGCTAATTTTATGAACAACATTAGGATTCTCTATTCCATTTTTTATAGTAGCATTTTTTAGATATTCTTTAGTCTCATTAAAAGAGTGTACTGAGTTCAAATCAATAACTCCTTGCTTACCTACCTTCACAGCAGACTCAAACTGAACTACATCAATATTATTCTCTTCCATAAACTCATTGATGGCTCTTAGTTTATCTGATTTCCCTAGTACTCCTCCAATAGGTTTATTAGCAGCAAGTAGTAGAAACTCAGAGTTTTTATGTTGGACAGGAACTTTAATATTCTCATAACCATTTATCCCAGTTTCCTTTCCAATCTGAGAATATACAAAAGGTTTCTTAGTTTGCCAGATAATATTGAAATCTTCAGCATTCCAAGTGCCACTTTGAAGATTATTATAAGCTCTTTCCATATCATCATTCCATTGTCCCTGCATATCCAGAATAGCCCTATAAGAGCTTAAACTTCTATAGGCTTGAGCGTCTGCTACATTCACTGCAGATGTTTCTACTACACTATCACCTATCTTAACATATTGAATATTTTCTCCCCTATTATTCTTAGTAGAATAGTTAGTATATCCATATTTAGATAAGATGGAGGCAGTATCATAGTCAGAGAGCTCTCCTCTGTTATGTTTCTCCATTATTACTTCTACGATGTCTTGTATAACAGAAGAAACAACTTCATCATCCTTCAAATATATAGTTCTTTCAAAATCCCTTCCAGTTCTTTCTCCTTTATATGTAGAGGAAGTATTCAATCTTAATGAGGGAGCATGTACTTCTTTAAACCTCTTCTGAAACTCTTTCATATCCTTATAGAAGGCCAAGTCAGTAGTGGCAAGCTGTATAATTTGAGATGTAGCTAATTTGCTATTCCAATAATAGTTTCTAAGAGCTTCCCTGATTCTACTTTCAGAATCATATTTACTATCAACTCTCTTTATCTCCTCTAATACACCTATACTGTTCCATCGGTTGTATTCCTCTTCAAATCCTCTTTCCATTATTTCTAGAAGAGTGTTTTTAATAAAGGACTTAATATTTGAACCATTATCTGTTTTGCTAAGTTCTCCAAGTTTATCTAAGAATGTCTTTCCATCTTCATATTTCAGAGAATTAAGTGCAGGAAGGAACTTAAATTCTGCTCCTCCTATAGACTTTATACTTCCATCTCTGTTTCTTGATATATTATAATTAGCTATAAATGGGACACTATAATTCTGATTCTGGTACTCCTCATCTAATCTCCTTATAAGCATTATCCTATCATACTCTTGACTCACTAACTCAATAAGCTTATCAAGTATGATATCTTCATAGGTTAATTCATTCCCATTTTCATCGTATTCAACTCCACTTACATACTTTCTAAATCTTATAAACTCTGCAGAAGCTGCATCTGATAAGATAGGCAGATGATACCATGCCCACTTAATATTTGATCTGCTATCTTCAGGCTCGGAGAAATACTCAGTAAGAAGAATCAATGTGTATTCTAGTTCATCCCAACTAGAATACTCTGATTTAGTCCTACCTTGTGGAGTAAGAAACTCTGAACTTATCACTACTTTATGTTTGAGTCCTTTTCTAATATCTTTTGAATTTATGATCTGATTCAGCCAATCATTTCTCCACTTCTCATTCTTAAAGAACCACCAATAAGGTTTGTATTCTTTATCTATAAATTCCTTAAATCTCCTTTCATCCGTATCACTTAGTTGCTTGATTAGATCTCCTATATAATTAGGATTAGTATAGGAAAAGTATGATTTATCTCCATCTCTAAAAGATCTCTCAAATGCATCTTCTCCTACATCCCTTATTAAACTTGCAATAGAAATATATGCAGAATCAAAATCATTAATAAGATCTCCTGTTTTTACTTTCCCGCTTGCTACCCCACTAAAAATTATATCTAATTGTGGGAGAAGTAACATAATAGGATCTGTATATTTGACATTCTCTGAAGACTTTATATTAGTAAGAGCCTCCTTAACAAGAGCTGGATTAGTATCTATACCAATCATTCTCAATAATTTCATAATACTATTCCATATTCTGTCATTCTCCATCAAGTCTATTCGAGAATTAGTATCCAAGTTACTAAATCTATTATTAAGAGCTCGTGTCCATTCTAAACCCTTCTTTGCATTTTCTTGACTTAGCTCTCTATCACTCCCATAGATACTGTCTGAATCAAGTTCAGTCCCACTATCATAATTATCTCTCCAACTGTTTATAAGATAATTATATCCCTCTACTTTATTAATATTGATTGTCTGCCGAATAGTATTATTACCACTTGACTTCTCTTTTTGAATCCAATAAGATGTGAAGTTTTTTCTAAAATTCTGGTAGAACTGCGAGAATAAAGCCTCATCCTTTTGAAGTAGCTTTATCACCTGCTTAACCCAGGGCCTACGCTGAGAGAGTTCTTGAAGTAAAGGAATCATGTCCTTAGAAGTCATCATGGAGCTCAGCTTATCAAGAAGGGTATACACTACATAGCTGGGATCTAGATATCTTGGAAATCCTAAGTCATCTTGCTCTCTTTTTCCATTATAATCTAGCTTAGGTATCTTATTAATAGCCTTTCTGACAGCTTGAGTTAGAGACTCATTATTACTAACTTGCCTAAAATCAGTCATCCACCCTTCTTTAAAAGTTTCCTCTTTATTAAGAACATCATCCTGTTGATCAATGATACTAATACCTTCAGGATTCACTTCATTCTGATTAGCATCTGAAGCAGCTGTGTAATTTAGATTTAATACTAAGCCCTCAGTAACTCTTAGGATACTACTGGTCTCTTCTGCAAGAGCATTAAAATTACGTAGAATTTTCTTATATTCCTGAGTCTTATATTCAGCTCTTCTACGTGCTGCTTTCAATTTATCTTCATCAGAAAATCTATCTGCTCCTTTTTTGCTGTTTATCCTATTAAGTTCAGCCTGTACTCTATTATCTTCAGAGTCATTAACATAAGATTGGAATATATTAAACACTCTGCTGAACAGTCCTGCAGGGGTAATCTTCTCAATCACATTGAATCTATTCAACCCATTGATTTCTCCTATTAGCTCATCCCTCTCTTCTTCTGAAGAAGCTCTTTCTATTCTCTCATTAAGAATACTATTCGTTTCTTGCAATGCCATGTCTATTTCATTACTGAATAGTCTAGCCATGAGGGATACTCTATCTCTTCTTTTTATAGGAGTAAAATCTAAGTCTACTCTAGCTTGCTCTTCATTAATAGATATTGTCGGAGATTCAAATGGATATATACTCATTTTTGATGAAGATCTAATCTCAGACTTAAAACTAGCCAGTTCTTCTATTGAAGGATACTCATCTATTGATTTATTATTCCTTTCTTGCCATAATGCTACTAGTCCTAGAATTGATTGTATGGTTTCTCCAGGTGTAGATTCTGCCAACTTTCTAATTTCTGGTGTTTCTATTAGACAACTCATAAATAATTAGTTTTGATATTGAGCAAAGGTAAGTATTTATCTTTAATAAACCAATATTTTAAATATAAAAGTTACAGACGGTAATCTAATCATTAGCTATAGATTAAGAAAAATAAGGAGACCATAATTAGTCTCCTTAATATCTCTTTTACTTTATTAGTCCTTTTTCAATAAATTCTTTATGTAGAGGAGAAGCAAGTTTTCTTGCTTGAGGGTGTGCTTTATTTGAGTCTCTGAGTTCAAAGAATTTCTTCCAATCATCAACAAAACCTGTCATAACCAACTCAGTTTTAAGGGCATTAGGTAATACAGCTCTTGCTTCTTGTGGTTTCCACTTACAATATTGAACTAGATAATTATAAGTATTTTCAGCTTCCAAAAGTGAGTCTATAAAATACTCATGTTCAGACAAATCAGTTCTAATAGAAGAATCATCCTTATCAGTAAATTGCTGTTCCTTATAATCAAGCCAGCAAGGAATAATGAAGGTTAGTTCATTTCCAAATTTGTCCTTAGAATAATTACAATAACGAGTAGATTCCTGTGCAAATGAGAATACTCTATGTCTTACAAATTCCATCTGTTATATTAAGGCTCTTTATCCTTAACTCTCCTCTTTTCAGAGGAGTGTCGGACTATATCATCATCCTATAAATAGGATGCCCAGCACTCTTGTTAGTATTATATTCTATTAAAGTATAATCTTTATAATGAGTTTGTCTTTTATAAAAGTCAATTTTATTCTTTTCGTATAAGAACTTATTAAAATTGTCTCTTATTAGAAATCCCTTATAAAGATTATCTAATTGTTTTGCTCCATTATACTTCATAGTTTCAACTATTAGTTAGATTTCTAAGCATTTATATTGCATACACTTAATTTGGGATACAATAGGTCTTATAATAGTTAGAAATTTTCTACCTTCTCTCGTAGAACATCTTAATCTATATTTACCTTTACTCAAATTAAGATTCCATTTAACATTCCATTTATTTTGAAAGTAATCAATTATAGTTTGATTTTCTTCCTTACTCAAATAGGTATTTAGATATAATTCCCATGCATGAATTTTACCATTTCTAATTTTCTTACACAGAGAACCATCATCCATCCACCATATAGCAATAGCTAGAGGAGTTAATCTATTAAGGGCTTTTAATGGAATTGTTTTAATTCCATTTTTGTATAAATATTTATATAAAACCCTAAAATATCTATGAGACTTCATAACTTTAACACCTTTGTATCCATTATTATTAAACTCTATAATAGATAGCTCATGTCCTCCTAAAATGGAATGTATTAAATTAACCTTCCATTCAAGATATTCTCTTTGTTCTATAGAGTGAATTAAAGAAAACTCTTGGTGGAAAGCATTGCAATTTTTATACTTACTACATGCTAAGTGACCATCGCCTAGCACTAATCCAATTAATGTTGCTTTTTCTTCTTTCGTCATAATCAAACATTTAGCTTGTTCTTACCATATAATACTATTAGTCTCTGAACCTTCCAACTTTGTTAAAGGTTGGCTTGGCTGCTGATTAGCATCTCAGCCTTCCAGCAATTCACTGGGTTTTCTTAACACATTACTATGTTAAGCCACAAATTTCTTATGGGACACACCTCTATCACACACAAACCTTACAGTAACTCTCTTCTCATGATACTCCGTAGGTTCACAGATATACTTGAGGTCACCAAGCCACCCATTTTCTACCATAACTCTATAGTTCGTTGTGATGTAGTAGTGGGTATCAAGGGCATCTGTTATAGAGTTAACCACAGTGTGTGGATTGTGATAGTAGTTTGACACTCCATCATGCCAAACCTTACGAGGAATCTGTATGTGTAAATATACAGTTCCATGCTCCAGCATAGCTCCATGTCCAGACTTAACCATCCTCTCTACGAAGCCTTTCGCAGAGTCTTCAATTATCTTGTCTGTACTCTTGTAACAGGTTCTGCCAGCCAGCTCTATCTGTTTATAGATACCATCTAGACCAGCTCCCTGCTCAATTATTTCATATGAAGGTTTAATCAGTCTCATACTACACCTCCAATTGCTTCCTCAATCTCTGCAAGAGGTGTAATACCCTTGAAGGTCTTAACTGCGTTACCTTCACCATCTACTACCACGACCGTAGGAATAGACTTCACTCCATACTGTTCAATAAGCCCAGCATTGCTATCTTCAGCAATATCCACCTCTTGAATCTCTACACTTTCTAGACCAGCAAGTATTTTGCCCATCTGTTTGCAAGGACCACAGGTCTTGCTAAAAAACTTAAGTATTTTCATAACTCTACTACTTTACCATTTTGACACTGTGAAGCTTCTTCCTCTGCCTCCTCTTTTGTTTCAAAAATTAATGGAATACCATCAGTGTTTGTCACAATCCAAGGATAGGCAGGGTCAAAGTCTTCAATAACTATATACCTCTTCATTGTTCTAAGATTACTTCAAAGTCATCAACGTTCCAATCTTTCAAATCATTGAATACCCTATCTCTATGTTCAAAAGTACTTCTCAGATTCTTCCAAGCATCCTGAGGTAATATAATTTGCTCTTCTACTGCTCCCTTTAAATCACAGTCAGAATAATCTATATCCTGAAAGGAATTACCATCTTCATCTATTCCTGAGTCTACTATTTTATAGTCTGATACCTTAATTGGCAATGTTTTACTTAATGTAATACTCACTGTAACAATAATATCCTTAGTAGGGTTATCCTCTTCATTCCAGGGTGCATCTCTGGTATCAGCTCCTGCCGGATAGTTATAATTGTTCATATCTTATTTAATTTAAATAGAAGTAGAGAGGAGCTGTATTACTCCCTCTTCACTTCTATTATCTTTACTACTTCATTTTCAGTACAATACTTATCAAATCTTTCCCAACATTTTACATAAATAGGATGCCACTCATAGTTCCTAACTCCCAATTGTTCAAGTTTAGTCCTGATATAAGCATGTACCTTTGGGGTAAATATCTGCTCAAATACATTCTGAGCTTCCCATTTACTCTTCCAGACAGAGTTTCCTCTGTCATCTGCTAATACTTTACCATTGAAGATAACTGCATAACCAAGTATTTGGGTATCTTTTAGATTTCTACATAGTCCCCCCTCATGTTCAATAATTGCTAAATCGGCTGTATTCATGTTATAGTGTTGGTTTAGAAATGAATATAATTCTGAAGAGTTACGAGGTATATTATCTACCTTCCTAGTATTATTTATGTGTTTTAGGTAACTTTGGTGTTTACTAGTGGTATTAGAATATCTAGTAATATTTACAAGTAAATGCCCATCGTACCACTCAGCTATACATGTTCTATAGCTAAATAATTTATCACCAGTAGAATAAAGGTTGCTGCCGACAGCAACATCGCTTGATAAGAAAGCTTCTACTACTTCTTTATTTTTCATTTACTCTATTTTTACGCAACCATATAACTGTCATTATAACATAATTAGCCAGGTCAAGAAGAGTGTCTTCAATAGACTCATCTTTAACCTTAGCTTTTGTCTGACTAAGAGACTCAATTCTATTCATCTTATCACTTAGTCGGATTATGCTTGCTACAAGTCCAAATTTATAGAGAGACGTCTCAAAGCTATTACCATAGTCTTGATTCTTTGCCTGATAAATCTTGGTTAAACTATTAGTAATATCTATAAACGGTCCTACTCCATCATCAATTAATTCACCTAGCTCTAACATTAAATCATACAAAGGATCTGCTTTTTCAAGTGGGAGTTCATTCGCAATATGCTCAAGTTTGTCTATGATAGACTCCAGTTTATCATTCATTTTTTCCATAAAAATCATATCTTAATTTATAATTAATGTACCCAATAAGTAGGTAAGGGACCGTGATCATCCAGGTAATCTCTAAAATCAACAGGTAGATTCTGGACCAAATAGGATACTTTTGTATTAAGATTTACCAGAGTATCCTCCCCCATTGTAGCTATAATGTCTCCAACACGGAAAATCTTTTCATCCTCTAGGTAAAGATCCTTCACGCATATTTTATGCCTGGATATATCAGCATCGAGTTTTACTCTTTTTACAAAATAAGCTCCAGATCTCACCATAATCTCATACAGTACTGTAGCAATGGTTTCAGCTATAGCTTCCGGGGCCTCACAGTTGATTTCATCGTAGGGGGTAACTGTAATCAATACTTTAAATAATAGATCATTCTGCCTTAGATACTCAAAGAAATTAATCATACTAACCTTATAACACAGAGCTCCGGTATGTTGTATTCTATAGTTAATAGACTGCTTCTCAGAATCAGCTTTCCTTCTAAAATATTCTTTTACTCTATGTACTGTGTCACAGTCAGGTGCATCCATTTTCATTTCTCTGTAGTAATCCCAGAATCCAGGTTCTGAGAATTTACTCCTTATCTTACAAAGATAATTGAAGTCATATATGTATGCTTTATATCCTACTTTTGGATTAAGAGATATAAAGCCTTTCTCCATAACATCTTTTCTACAAAAATCTTGGTACTTTTTGATGCCTCTAAAGCCATTCATATAGGAGCTATATATCCTTTTAGCCTCTTCCAAAGGTATCCCACTGTTACTAGAGATAGTATTAGCGTCACCACCGTAGTTTATGGCAAACTCAATCCCTTTTGCATCATTTCTAAGTTTATGGTATCTCTTCTTTATCTCCTTGATTGGAGTATCTCTTGGTATCTCAGGGTAAGACATATAGGCAGTTAGGCTATGAATCATTTTGTTATCCTATAAGCTTTTTATCTTATAGTTCTATGAGTACTGGTATTCTCCTCATAGTTCGGCATATATTTTCATCCTAAAAATATTTTAGGAGCTGAGAACTCGTGGACCATTATATTTATTCAGGTCTATGCTCTACAATACTTATAGCCCTATTCGCAATGCTATAAGTTATCTCGGTATTAAATATATCATGTTTTCTAGAAAGAAATATAATAAAATCTTTATAAAAGAAATTATATTCTAAATTAAACCTTTCTAAACATTCTACTTTATTTATTTTATTTGTATTTAAACATTAACTATGCAAATATACAAATAAAAATCATAATTACCAAATTTCTACCGATTTTTCTCAGTTTTTTACTATATGTTACCATATAGGGAGACATTCACTCTATCTCCACTACCATTAGTAAGATCTTCAATAATAGCTTTATCATCTGATATATCTGCTAATATATAAGTTTCTTGACCTGAATAATCAATGCTTATCCATCTATTACCTTCCTCAGCAATAAAGCAAGCTCTAGTCTCGGCATCGGCTGGCATATTGAGCATATTAACATATTCTATTCCAGCAGCCTTGTCCTTACCACCAGAGCTTATCCTAGCTGTATCTGTACCCAAAGAATTAAAATTAGTATACAGCCTACCGGTCTTTTTGTCTATTTGCTCTAGTACATTTTCCCCATAGGTACTACATAGTTTCATCATCTCCTTATATCTAAGGTAAAGTGGTATGAGACTACATTTACTCTTTTGTGGACCTAAGACTTTAGCATTAAGGCTATCTTTATCTTCCTTAGTATCCTTATCAATTTTTGAAGTATCTACACCATATTTCTTAAATATCGGAAGAACTTGTTTCTGGCTATTCCAATTAATAAACACTTTTGGGCTTGAATCAAATCCACTGAACAGATCCCCCTGTTTATTCACCTTAATATATTTGGAGTCTGGCTCATTATTAATGAGCCATTTATCCATTTCATTCTTTATGGCATTAAGAATATCCTTATCATGTGCTATCTTCCTCTTCCATCTTTCTATGTCCATTTTAACTCCACAATAGCACATGTAGGCAATAGGAAGTATAGCTTTATTCTCGTAATCTATTGCTCTTAAAAGGCCCTGTTTTGAGAGCTGCTGGAGCTGACATTCCCTTATCTTTTCAAGATATTTGACATCAGTTGCTGCATAATTGATTACCTCTCCCACAAGGCCCTTGTAGATAATCTGGCCTCTAATAGATTTATCTAATTCCACACCAAGATACATCTCTCCTAATTTTTTTAAGTTCATGAACATCACATACGATGATTTGGAACCTTTTTTCTTAGGGTCGGCTGGAACATAGTCATATCTAGGGTGCTGGATCTTATCCCATACATCAGGGCTCAATTTAACTGGATAGCCCAGCCACATCAATTTTTCAGCTAGAAACAGATCATAGATATTATATGGAACTATTCGATACTTGAATAACCATTGTAAATCAAATTTAGCATTATGGAACAAGAATAATCTATTAGATTCCAAGTAGTTTTTATATTTCCTTACATCTATAGTAGAGCAATCAATAACTACTTGAAAGTCATAGCATCCAAGTTGAAGAGAAAGAAGTGTATCTTTATGACAACTTAATCCACTAGTTTCAGTATCCACACCTACTATATTCAGGGAATCTAATAAAGCTAAACTCTGTTCTACACTAACTATTCGGTATTCATTGTTCTCAAACAGTTCCTGTTTTGTTGTCACTAAATAAATCATCTTCAATAGTCTAATAGAATGTTACCACCCATCCATGCCCATCAATATAGGTTATGGACCTGACAGTTGCATCTGCTTCCCTCAGATAACAGCCTTCAACTATCATAGGTCCTCCACTAGGATCTATAAATTTCTTCATATCTTCCGTATATCCTGTATTTATGATGGATGAGGAGAATTTAACCAGATAGGTTTTAGACTCCCCTCCATTAGTTTTCCTCATTTTAATGAGTTCAGTAGGAGATCCTTCTCTACTTAATAGTGTTATACAATCATTCATCTTACATATGCTATATAATCCTTAAAATCAAGGACGTATTTATATTTTTCAAAAAACCTACTTCCTAGTATACCATGTATCTGCACTCCAGACTCCTCTTTTACTATTCTAAAAGCTTTATCTAAATCAGCTATACTGAATTCTTCTTCAAACTCTTGATTCTTCCGTCTTATAATCATCTTACAAATCTTGCAGTTTACTTTATTTCCCTCTATACCAATTATATTGGATTCTTCACCTGTTGATTCTACCACTAGAGATGAAACGATGCTTTTATTTAGATATGAAATATTACTTCCAGTATCTAAAAGGAAATTAATTTTTCTATCTCCATTATAAAAGGTAATTACAGGGAGTTCTGCCAGATCCATAGCTTCTCTAAAAGATATTTCACTGTTCTTCTTTTTTATTCCTGCTAAGATACCAGTGATAATGGCTGCTGTTATTATTAAAATAATTACACATATTATTATTACTACCATATTATATTCACTTAATTTTTACCAGTACTGCCAAATCCTCCTCTGTCAGTACCACCTAAATCATCTACTTTTACAAATTTAATTCCAGAGCTAAATAACCACCTTAATTTTTGCCAGACAGTAGCTTTCTGACTAAGCTGGATCCTGAATTGACATATTCTATCCCATGTGTGAATCACTACACTATCTCTAAGTGCCAGTGCTGGATATTTCCACTCATCATTATTTCCACTATAACTACCGTCTATTACTCCAAATCCATTAGGATTCATAATTCCAAACCTATTATAAGTGGAGCTTCTTGAAACTATAATAGCTTCAAATCCCTTAGGAAGTTTCATTGCAACTCCTAATCTAAGAAGTGTATAATCTCCCTCATTAAGGTATACTGTATTTTCTCCTCCGTATCTTAAGTCAACAAAATCACCTTTATCAATCAATTCGGGAAGATGTTGTTGACCAAATAGCTTTATCTTAATTTTTAATTTCATATAGATTTTGTCATCTTTGGTTTTGATAGATATATCTCTGCCTCTGGCTTTATAATAGGTGCCATCCCAGCAGTGGTTAATCTATTAAGTATTGAATATCAGTATCCACTTCCACTAATATTGATGATACAATTGCTTGTCTTGGAGTACTATCTACTACTGCCCAGACTTTTTGACCTACATCAAATTTAGTTCTAATTATCATAATCAAATACTTCAAAATAAAGCTCAGATTTCTCCGGGCTTGTTCTACTACTCTTTTCCTTTCTGATACCCAATATGCCACTTACAACAAACAGGACATTTATAAACCTCATAACCCTCTAATTTTCTCTCTTCTAGAAATAGTATAGCTGACTGCTTAGAGTTATAGGGTATTTTAGGTTTCCACTTTCCTCTTTTCTTTGTAAAGTGACATCTTGGATAACTGTTCTCCCTAATTTCTTTTCTTAGGAATCTTTTATACATTTATTATATTATTGTCAGAGATCCATTGGAATTACGGACTTTTCTTTCTACAATTCTTCCATCTATTACCATCCATGAAATATAGTTTTGATTATATCCAAGGGCAGTAAAAAAGTCAATAGCATCATCGTATTCATAGAATAAATCTTCGGCTTCTTTATCAAGATCTAATATATCCAGATCTCCTACACTCAAATCACATACTGCTATTCTCATAAACTACTCTTTGTATTTCTATTCTTTCCAGAATAAATCAGTTCTGTTTATCCATTGGCCACCTTCTTTTCTATAAAATCTTTGATTGGTTCTATATGAAGTTAATGGACCTAATGCTTTTATATAGGGACCAACTTTATAAAAGTCTAAAAGGTTTAGATCTATAGTTGTCGGTAGCTCTTCTCTCCCTGTATAATAGCCTATTTTAAGATTATAATTATCTTTTATATAGGATATTAATGAATTTAACTCTCCGGGGTCTCCCCCTTCTCCCATAAAGCAGATACAGGTTATACCTTTGTTCTCCTCTATAAGTCTGTTGAGTGTCTCATTGTCAAGATGCTCTCCTATATCTTCTGCAAGATAGGGAGAGTGGCATCCTTCACAATGACATGTACATCCTGAGATATTTATAGCAAGAGTTATCTCATCAGGAACTTCCTGAAATACTATTCTCACATCTACATATTTCATCTTCTTTTACATTCTATGCACAGTAAGAGTATTACAGATAACCCGACACTCCCTAAGAGTGGGCTAAATACCCACCACCACGACCAATCTATGACCTTGCAGAGCTTTAAAATGATAAAAGCAACAGTAAGATGCTCAAATAATGGACCAATCCTAATATTTACATTTTCACTCATATTGACTATATATTCTTTTAGTAACTTCTATTTGTCTAGCCCTGCTATATGAACTAATAGGGCGTAGGAAGCCTATGATGCGTACCCACCAATCTATATCTTTGCTATGGCATATAGGGCATTCTTTGATAGGAGCATTAACTGTATGTCCACAACTTTTGCACTCACTCATAGGAATATTGAATGTAAAATAGTTGCATCCTTCCTTAACAGCTACATCTATCAAATGTGAATATTGCTCTTTACTCAGATGCTCCATTAAATGTATATGAGAAGCTTGTCCACCCCCACAATATGTACTTATGTCTTTCCCATGCAGCTTTAGCTTATCAAGAACTGATATTTTATCATCCCACTGCTTAAAGAAATAACTACTATATAAGTTCTGGTCCTCAGGAACTTTATAACCTGACTCTTTATCCCATTCATAGAACTTAACTGCCAGATTCTCTCCAGGGATAGCCTCTAGATTAAATACAAAGGGTCTTTCTTTATCATTTATTGAGTGTAGCTTATTCTGTTCCTGGATAGTACTGAATATCTCCTTAAGAAATCTCTTATACTCCTCATTATTAGATATTTCTAATCCAAGGAATTCTGCTGCTTCACAATATCCTATAACACCAATTGTGCAATAGAGCTTCTTCATATAGATATATCCAGCATTAGACGAAGAATACATCCCTTTGTTCTCCATATCATATATCAAGGTTTTATAGGCTATCTGATACTTATAAACTCTCTCTAATATATCTGTAAGATAAGACTTGAGCTCTGAATAATTTCGACTGACCTTATGAATCTTGTAACAGTCTTGGACTATTCTATTCAAGTTAAGTGTAATGACGTTCACACTTCCTGTCATAATTCCAGTTAATCCTATAGTTGAGTTAAATGTATTTTCAGTAATTTCATTCTGAACTCTACAGCATGATGAGATGCTATTAGGATTATTACTTAAATAAAGAAAGAAACTACTTCCTTTTGCCCATTCCTCAGCTACCCAATCTTTACAATCCTTATCCAAACAGTCATTACCATCATGAAGCATACATACAGAAGTCACTGGAAATGTAAGAGGTTTTATTAATCTTAACTCTCTTAACAATTCCATAAAGATTCTTTGGAGTGTGTCTATAGCTTTCCATTCAGGTTTCGTTCCATCAGGATAATAAAAGTCTTCAAAGAGGGCCTTATAATAGTACTTATCAAAGAAATTCAAGTTAGAAAAGGGAGAATTATAGCTTCTATTTCCGGCAGGCTGATTAATGCCATATATGAATTGTTTCATCCCTTTTCTTATGACATCTTTGACAGTTCTTTGCTTCTCAAATATAGGAGTTGTAGCACTATAATCAAGACAGCTATACCATTCAGAGCCAAACTCTTTGATTACATAATAATTAAGAGCTACTATATAATCACCCATAGCTACTGCTCCTCTTACTTGAGAAGAAAGCAAGAACATAAGATTAGTTACTTGTCCACTAAATGACTGAATATCATTGGGAGCAGATGGTGTTACTCCATCTATATCTCTGGTACCATTAATCATTAATGGGTAGAGAGTACAGGCCATGCAGTAAGGTTTTAAAGCAGGAGTCTGACTTTCATCATGAGCATAGATAATATGAGAATTCAAATCCTCCTCATACTTATCTGCTACTTCAGGAAACAACTCATGCAATTTGCTCTTCATCCTCTGCCGCTGAATGATTCTATTAGTAGCTTTAAATACTTCACCTTCAAGATTGGCTACATTCTTCATAGTTACATTGGCATTAGCATCTGTCTCTGATGAAGTAGCTGCATTTTCTGTAGATCGACTATATTCATCCATATAATCCAATCTATCTTTAATAAATCTAGCCTGTTTATGAGAATCCCTGTACAAGATATAGGATTTAGCAACATCAAAGAATCTATCATTCATAAGAATAGTTTCTACTTTATCCTGTATTTCCTCCACACCGATAGTATCCCCATCTACTTGAGAGAATAAAGAATCTATCATTCCTACTAGATAATAAGGCATTTGTTTATTAACAGATTTAAAAGCCAAATATACAGCTCTTTGAATCTTATCAATATCAAATTCCTCCTTAGTTCCATCCCTTTTAATTACTATCATATTTATTCTTTATTTAACCATTCCTTTATATCATTAATAGTACTAATCCCCATAGGAAGTATTGAATTACTATTTAAATAATAATTAAGTTCCTTAACTATATTTCTCCAGTTTCTACACCTATATTGATGGTTTTCTCCATAAGTGCAGTCAGTAATAGCTTGAGTATCTGGATATATCCAGATAAGGGGTTGTAAAGTATATCTATTTATTACTATAAATCTGTAATCTAATAACTTGTAATCCTTATACAAAGGGTCTTTATCAAGATTCTGTCTTATGATATACCAGTATAGCTGAGCTTGAATCCAATATCCCCATTTATAGAATGATTTATAGAATACCCATTCAGGAGAAGATGTAGTCTTTAGATCACATGGAATAATAGTTTTCTCTTTATGATTTACAATGATCAAATCTGCCATGCATCTGAGGGAAATGCCATCATAATCCCCTTTAAACTTCAACTGATAAAATCTCTGAATGGATTCATCAAAAGGATTATTAGATTCAAAGTATTTCTTAGTAGCTTCACAATTCCTTAACCTATCTACACACTCCAGAGCACTTTGATAATCCTCAGTGCTTATAAGAGTTTTATTCATGCATAAGAATAGGAGATTATAATAATCATCACATTCTTCTCTAATCTTTTTGACTCTATACTGAGCATATTTAGGATTGGCATAGTATCCATTCTTTTCACCAATAGTAGAGATAATATCATCTGGGATAAGTTCCAGACTTCTATAATCCTCGTGGTAAAGATTAAAGAGTGCTTTGGTTATCTGTACAAGACTGTCACTTATATCAGGAAGCTGAGTAATTTCAAACTTATTGTCAAATTCCTCTTTAGTACCTGTTAAGAGAGTATCTACTATACTACCAAAGGTTAGGGAGGGAGTATCAATTTTATCAAATAATCTGTTAAGATTCTCAAATCCTTCCCTATTAAATCTAGCTATAGTAGAATAAGAATAAGCAGGATCAGCTCTGTATTCTTCTTCAGAGCATTGCCATGATATATCATATAATGATGTTACTTTATTCATCAGTAATACTCCTCTTCATTTGTTCCAAACTCTACAAAATTCTCATCATAATAATCCTCAAAAGGTTCTAGCTGAGCCACATAAACATCTACTTCGGTCTTTAGTTTACGTAATTCTATAAGATTAACCTTTAAGTACTCTTCTCTTGGATTATCATCATTCCTGCTCTTCTTGACCATGTAAAGAGCTGAATCTACTAATGCCTTTAAAGAATCAAAGTCTCTTTCTCTTAAGAAGTTAAGGCCTAGGGGAATATCCCTTTCAGGAAGAGAAGATATAAGAGAGGCAACTCTAGATAATGCTTTACTCATAATTGATTTATTATATTTATAGCCTGTATCATTTGTGTAACGCTATGAGGTTCAAAGAACATATATTTCATCCCATCATTCCTGTCTTCAAGATACCTAAGAAACATCTTTTTCTTGATAGGATAAGTATCATTCTCCTTCCCCTTAACATCAAAGTATATCTTATATATCCCCTTAGTAACTATGAAATCAGGGGTATAGGTTATATTAACTATAGCTCTGTCTCTTATAGTAATATCTTTATCATATCTACCTGCAGCTCTTCTTCTAGGAGCATATATAGTAACGTTTTCTGGTTTAAAGCCCTCTAATAGGACTATTTTTTCTCCCTCATATAAGAAATCCAAGCCAGAGTGCTCTAATTTTTTGTAACAAGAGCACTCTAGCCTACTCTTAAATTTTATACTATTATAACTTATTGGAGCTGCTCCTAATATCCTCTTATTAACAGAATCCATTAGAATATTTTACCGAAATATGATTCAAGGATATCTTTAGCATACTGAGCATCTTCTATAGTTCTAAAAGCTGCAAAATTCCTATAATTCCTAATGTGGCTTTTATCCACCTCAAAGATATCTCCATTAAAAGCAGATATAGCAAATATTCTAGGACTCTGACTGATATGATCATCATAATTCTTGTCCAGCTCTATAGCTATCTCTTTAAGGAAGATGCCAGCAGCACTTCCAGGGTAAATGCAATGTAAAGTTAGAAATATTCCCAGATGGTCACTAGGCATATATTCTGAAAATTTTCTATCTATTTTTTCATAGATCTCAGATACATCAAGCTTATGAATCTTCTTCAGTACTTCTTTAGATATAAGTTCAGGAATATTTTCTTCTGTTATAGTGATATAGGAAACAAGATAGTGTTTCCTATCATCCAGTTCAGCAAGCGGATCCTTTGCCACTACAACATCTCCTATTTTAACTTCTCTATTAGTCTCTGTATTTATCAGTGTTATCATATTAAATATTTTATAGAATTATTAAATTTCTTGATACCATTCTATTGTTTCTCCATATTTACCAATTAATAATTCATCAATTTTATTAAACAGTGTCGAGGGCATTTTAGTTCCAATCCTAGCATAATATGCAGGATGGTTTTCTTCAAGAATAGTATTGAAGTTCTTGTTAATATACGGTTTAAATGATTGAGCTTGTCTGCCAAATAGGACATATATTATGCCAGTCTCATTGTCAGACAATCTCTTCAAGAGATCAGCTATGAAAGGCCTCCACAGCATTACGTGAGATCCTATTCTATTCATCTCTACAGTAAGGGCTGAGTTAATCATTAGAATTCCCTGCTTAGCCCAGCTTTCTAGAGAGTTGTCAAAGGTAATATGATTATGCGGAATTTCAAAGTTTATAACAGCTTCTTTTATTATTTGTAAAGAAGGAGATAAGTTTTCTTCTATAACTTCTTTATTATTACCAAATAATATTCCTGTAGCAACACCTTTTTGAGGAAATGGATCTTGACCTAGCATTACAACCTTTAGTTTATCATAAGGGCACAATTTGAATGCTTTGAATACATTTTCTTGACTAGGACAGATAGGAGCTCTCTTATATTCTGCATTTAATCTATTTAATATAGGTATAAGCTGATTTCTATCAATTACTCTCATCCATCTTCCAAAGTAATCATCAATCTTCATCTATAGGAAAGGCATTTATAAGTATGTTTTGTGCATAAGTGGAAAGATCCCAAATATCATTTCCTCCAGGTATCTTAGGAGTTCTGTACATAGTCCTTAAATTTCTTACCTCAATCCGTGCTTTACAATTACTATTATTTATAACACAATAGAAGAAGTGAGTAGCATAGAAAGGAATCATAGTATTCCTAATAAATGTATTTAATTTTGATTTAGCAGTGAATACTAGGTAATCAATATATAAAATAGGGGTAATTCCTCTATCTAATCTGTTAAATTCGTAGACAAGAGCTATTATAGGAGCCTCCTCATCAAATATAGTGTGTCTTGAACAATAGTAATATTTCTCATCTAGATTAATTCTAATGAGTTGGTTGCTTCTCTGACACTCATCTCCCATTATATTAATTAGCTGCTGAGGGGATTTAACAGTTTTATTATGGCCACCATAACACATGGCAGTTAGTACTTCTCCTCTTTCTGTGTCTGCAAATTGGCTCATAAATTGAGCCATAATCTCAGCAGGTACTATTAGGGTTTTATTCCCTAGATCTAATGAGTGTACAAATATTTTAGTGGCGTTCTCAAGATTATTAGGAAGAAGTAAGCTTAAATCATTAAAGATACTAGTAAGAGAATTAATTAATTTATTTGTCATGGCTCAGTGGTGAAATACATACGTTTTGCATCATAATAAGTATAAAAGGGCAAATCCCTATCCAATACATGATCAACTTGATTAGATACAAAATTTACAAATAAGTTAACAATAACTGAAGCTATCATACTAGCAGTAAAGGTAGTTTGTTTATAGCTACATATGGTCTCTTCAGCTTCTTCATCTGAAAACAGATAATCATGAGAATATCTATGCATACTATAGTTATCACTACCTTTTATACAAAAAACTTGAAATTCCTCTGCTGCAAGTCTACCATCTATAAATAGACAATTTTCTTTATTATCTATACCCCTTTCTGCTACATGCTCTAACCATTTTTCAAAGAAGACACTCCTAGCCGTCATATTATCAAATCCACAAATCATTATATCACTTGAATAGGAAGTTTCTTCTGTAAAGGCTTCTTGAATAGTTAAAAAATCATAGAAATCACTATACCTTGTCATGGCTTTACCAACAGAACTAGTCTTAGAATTGCCTATATCATGTACTCCATACAGTTGTCCACTCAGGTTAGATTCCTCTACATAGTCGGGATCCATTATTAATATGCGATGAGGTTGGAGTCTGGATAATAGAAAAGCTACATGACTACCTATTCCCCCAAGCCCGGCTAGTAAGATATCCTGATCTTTAACTCTTTGGTACCACGGGGCGGAACTAAATCTACTGGTAGAAGTATCCAAGAGTGCTGACTCTTCATTTTCAGGTATAGCTGGAGAGGAAAAATGTTCCTGATAGATTTCTTCAATAGTAGCATTTAATAATGCCTCCTCTTGTTCATTCAATATCTCATTCATATATGAAATCTTTTAATATATTTACATACTCTTCTATATACTTATTTGGCTTTAATTTATTCAATCTATAGGTCAAACCCCTAGCTATTTTATCATCGGCAATGTCCATATCACTTCCTTCTAATTCTTGTCTTTGAGAGTAACTACATAGAAACTCAACATAGGGAGCAGCCCACATCTGGAAATTCTGGAATCCTCCAGACCCTTTTCCAAATCTCCTATCATAAATATACACCATATTATCAGCCCATTCTGTGACATCAACTTTGCTGATGTTGGGTAGCATCACGGATCCGGTGATAAGCTGTAGCAATAGCTCATCTATAATTTCTTCTTCCTGTTCTGATTCATAGGGAATTTGATCGGATGCAGGTGTAGATTTAGTTGAGAGCCTACCTGAATTATTACTAATAAGTAAAGGCTCTTTATATTTAGGAGAGGAATCATTAAACTTACTATTCTCTAGTTCATTAATCCTATGTAACCAATCTCCTGGCAAATATTCTTCATCATCTCTTATCACATTTAGAGGGAACCACTCTATTATTTGATCTTCATCTTCAGATTCGACCTCCGAAGTAATAAGTTCATCATTGAATGTATTGTACGATATATGCCTTACTACATTAGCTCGTGTTATTCTTCTAGTAATTGCAGCGTTATATATTCCCTCGTTGTTTACAATCAGAGATAAAAAATGATTTCTTTCTTCTCCTTCTGTTCTTAGGGTGCCCATATCTACACTACTGAAAAATGTTGACATTTGGTGGTGGGAATGAATCAATCCAATTTGGCAATCCAATAATTCCTGATTATCGGCCATATAGGCAATTACATCTGGAGACATCATAAACTCTGTAGAGGCATAGCTCCCAATATCCATTGGATATATATCAACACATTCAATATATAGAGAATTGTCTTCAAAATTACCAAATGGCTTATAAAATAATAAGCCAGACCATTCTCTGTCATTTATTCTTGAGCATAAATATCTTATTTTATATTCTATTGTCTGTGGAATAAATAAATCATAAATATTTGATCTGCCTACTAAAGGTAGGCGTTCTTTCTTAATGTCAACCATGATAATTTATAGTAGCAAGTATTTTATTTAAAATATAAGAAGCTATGTTAGGAGATACAATAGTTACATATTTAACATTTGCATAAGTAGGATGACTGCCTACGATTTTGACTAGGACCGGCCTTCCTTTAAATATGCACAACCGCTTCCCTCTAATATTATCTTCTACACTAATATTTTCATCCCCTTCTATATATAATCCCTTATTCATGTACATTACATTATATAGTAGCATATTGGTATCAATATTACCTCTATTAGAATCATTTCGAGAATTGCTCCATTGTATAAATATGTCACTTAGCATAAGAACGTAATCCCTAAAGGGCATACCAAGTTGAAAACAATTATCCCTATATACAATAGGTAATTTAATATGTCTTACTAAATACGGGATGAAAGGCTCAATCTCCAGTGCTATTGTATGGTGGGTACCCAGAGAGGTATATGAGAGTTCCCTTGGCCTTATATTAGCTACCTCTCTAAGATAGTGATATGGCACTCCGTTAACAGATTCGGTTTCAACAAACTTTTGTAGTTCAACACAGAATAACATCCAGATATCAGAATCTGAGGAACTGGTCAATGTACATACTGTATCCCTAATAGGCCCTCTTCCTAGACATGGTGCCACAAACATATTGTCCTCATCCGTGGAAATAAACCTTACATGAGAATGCATGTAATTCTTTGCGAGTTCTGCTTTTGTATACTCTGCTCTACCTAAAGCTGGAGGCTGCGCAAGAGTGCCGTCCGTATAAATAGAAAATTTTACATAAAGCTCAGAGATAATTAAGGACTCATTTCTTTCGTTTGAGATGCGCACCTTTGGGAAATATATAAGTGTAGTATTTGCAATTAGACCTTCCTGCATATCTACATGTTCTTCCCCATAGAAGTCATTTAATATCTCAAGAACCCTTTGTTGGTCACAAGTCATAATTAAAATATATCTTAAATTCTTTGACATAAAAAATAGGGGGATGAGCTTCATCCCCCTATTTAATCCTTATTACTTTAAAAAATCGAACATATTATCTATTTCTGATCTTGAATAGGGACTGTTCTCTAATTCATCAGGTTCACAGGAGGATCTTCTGTACAGGACATCATGTAATTCGTCCTCTTCTGTCAGAGTAATATAATCATTATCTCGGAGTATAGCAACCAGATGAATGAATGCCCTTCTTAAGGCCTTAAATTCAGCTTCAGGTGCAGTTTCTACCTTTGTATCTTCACATGCACAGCTTTCAGTAGAATTTTCTGCAATGAGGTGAATGAGGTCATTATCTGAACATTGAGTATAGACCTTATTATACTTTTCTTTACATTTATATTCAAGATTAGATCTCTTGATCTCTTCGTACAGTTTCTGTCTCCTGGGAGAGAGTACACCAGATGCTATCTTCTTATTAGGATTAGTTAACATGAATACTAGTTCATTTGTCACTTGCCCCTTGTAGGAGATATCATGAGGTAAGAGAGACCTGTTATCTTTTAACTCAGTTTTGGAGAGGCCCTCATAAAAAGTCATTCCTTCATAATCTACATTAGCTGCTTCCAGATCTCTCTTAAGCTCCTCCAGAGTAGTAGCTGCTGACATAATGATCTGTTTTCTTTGGGTTTTAGTAGAAATTACTGTGATTCTTCTTGCTTCCATTTTAATTATTATTTAAAGTTTTGAATTTTTATTTTATAGATTTATTTAAAATTAAAGAGAGGTAATACTACTTTAAGAAACTCAGATTTACCTTTGACTAGCATTAGATCACTAATATCTTTCCCACCACTGAACTTGGGCAACACCACATTAGTAAATCCAGTGCTCTTAGCCAATTTATCACCATCAATAATTCCAGCATCATCATTATCAAATAAGATGCATATCTTTTTATATCTTCTCTTCAATTCATTAATGGCTGTGTTACTTATATTGTACCCCTCTCCTTGAACTGCTATAGCTGGTATACCAGTATTAGCCCATAAGCAAAGGGCATCTTTAAGAGAAGAACATATACAAATGATATTCCCACTCTCAGGTACTTTGGTCCACAGGCTTATCACTGATCTGTCGTGTCTATTACACCACTTATATCTCTTATCTTTGCTATAGGGTTGGTATATCTTCAAGGTAACCTTCCCCTCTTTATGTTCAACATAAGCATAAGCATATTTATCAGCTCTGAATACATATCTATGACCGTCTTTTAATATAATCTTATGAGATACGGGATATACCTCGGCAAACTTGAGCCACTGAAGACTAATTCCATAAGATTCCCAATATTCAATATCATATTTTCTCCATTCCCTTATTTTACACTGAAGATCTACATTCTTATTATAACCTCCAGAAGCAGAAATATGACAAGGAGTAGTTGCTTTTATATTAGTTCCTATTGTAAATTTAGGTATATCCTCATCTATTCTTTTTAGAACATCTATATAGTCACAACTCCACATTTTTCCTAGTAAATCAAAAAGGCCTCCTCTATCCTTAGTAGATAGGTCTGTATAGAATATTCTTTTACCATCCATAGAATATAATCCGAATGAGGGTCTTTTATCTTGTCTTAGAGGAGAGTTCATAACACAAGGGACTCTAGTTACACCTAGGTAATAAAAAAGAATATCTGCTTCGGTTACTCTGCTTAAGATGTCTTCTAAGCTTATAGAACTTTTACCAGAACTGACAGACATGCATTTATGTTATTTTTAATTTAGTTACTAAAGAACCAAGGGGAAGAGGAGTCCATTTCAAAGGGAGCTTTATCTTCCTGTGTAGAAGTACTTGTAAAGTCAGTTGACTCTACGGAATATTCCTTTAAGTCACATACCTCAAATTCAGTAGAGGGATATGCCCCATTAGCTTTTCTGGTCTGCATATCCACGTCTAACCCACTATAATCGGTGATATTATTCTTCAAGAACTTCTGGGTATATACAGCCTGATACTGCTTGTTATCATCAGTAGCTTTTACTCCAAAGAGAATTTTTACCTTATTCTTAGGTTGTAAAGCTATGGCCTCTCTTAATTCAGAAAAATCTCCTTTAAAATAGGCTTCTATATTATCTAATCTGGCCTCTGCTTCAGTTTTATCTTTGATATCTACCACTCTTCCACTTTTATCCTTATAGGATTTGTTAGGAATATTCAAATATGCTTTGATAAAGCCAGTAAGATCTTCTTCTCCTATATAGGCAGGCCTAAAATCAGCAGGCTCAAACCAACTAAGAGTTTCCGGAATAGTCTTGGTGGCAAGATTCTCCTTGGGAATCCAAGTAGTTTCTCCATATTTATTTATTACCTGAATCTTAGTATTATCCCTATTGAATCTAGCCTCCCTGCTCAAAAAGAATGAAATCTTAGTTTTCATGTCAATTCCATTGCATCTATTAGGGTCGGTCTGCACAATAAAGTCAATTCTTACTTGAGGTACTTTATGTTTGTTCCCTTCCTGACCAACTTCAACTTCACTGATATATTCAGGAGCATTCTCAAGTGCTGTATCATAAATCTGCTCAAGCTCTGCTTTAGTAGGATTTACAGCCAGTACATAAACAGGAGCAACGCCTATATATCTTTTAATAGATGCCCCCTCCGTAGACTCTTTACCATTGGCAAAAGCCATAAATGCGAAATTAATTTTATTCATTCTAAAGTGTAATTTTAAATGTGTTTTATATATTACTAATCATTATCTTGTTTATAATTCTCAGCAATCTCCTCAAATTCTACAGGTTCTGGCAGGAGGATCTCATAAACATTCTTTTCCTGATTGAATCTTACTACATCAGTCCTAGGTTCATATTTAGTAACTTTGATAGGTTTTCCTTCCTTATCAATCTTTCCAGTATCTTCAATCCTCTTTTCCACCAAATATTCACTAGTGAATCCACCAGTCAAAGAGATAACCCCCATCTCATGACCATTAATTTCGTTGCAGACACTGTCATATTCCTCTCTGAGTTCATCGAGTTTAGATATAATCTTATTCTTCTTAGTTACTAATGGGTTTACATTCTGTGCTACCCTTTTGATGGATGCCATCTGGCGAACTGTTAATTCTTTTGTCATAATCCTTGGTTTAAATTAAAATATTTTTAATAATTTTATTCCTCTGTCAGATACATCATATACCCTTGTAATGAAATATTTCTTCTCGAAATAATTTAATGTTTCCAATGTATATTTATATATAAGCATTGGTGAGCACCTTAATGCATCTTTAAGTCTTTCTATGTCTTCTTTCTCCTTACCCCATTCTATACAATACTCCTCAATTACATTTAAAGAGTCTTCAAAATCTAAATCTTTGGATAGAAGCTTTAATAGTCTCTTTCTATCCATAATATTCCCGCATAGCATCTAAGACTAAGTTCAAGTCATTAGGGATGAAGTCCTCTTTGAACATGTCTGCCGGAGATTTAGCCGGTATTTCAATGTTTCCTTCCATGCATCTATGGGTATAGAATCCATAAATAGGCCTCTTATTATCGTCATATTTAACAGAAGAGAAAAGCACCATTGGTACCACTTCCATAGGGTTGTAAGAATTATCTATCATCTTACCTATCGTAGAGGGCTTATAGGAGACTATTACATTGTCTGATACTACCTCCTCACAATGCATAATTAAAAACACGTTAATATCAGACCTTAAGTTCTCAGCTGTCTGTATAATAGACTGAAAATGGGAAGCTATATCTACAAATTTATTATAAGAACTGATTTTAGCAGTCTTAAAATATTCTTTTCTCATTATATATGTTATATCTTCAACTACTATATTCTTAACATAAGAAGCATTCTTACTGATACTCTCCATATAATTTACTATAGTAGTATAATCATCTATATTGAAGAGATTCTTATTATCTTCATTATAGAGGCTTTGGCTTCCCTTAAAAGGAAGCCTCTTCTTCAGCACATTAAAGATTACCGTTTCTTTTGGGTTAAGCCCTTTAATTGAAGTGGACTTACCTGTGCCTGATTTTCCTAATATTAAAATTACGTTTGCCAAGATTAACCTCCTTTCTTAATTTATTTAATTTATATTTTGATTCTGATGGTTTTGATATGAAACTAAAGAAAGATTTACTGGTCCTCCTAGATTCCAAAGAATTTATATAGTCATAAACTTTTGATAATTCCCTGGTATTATCAGGTTTAGGAAGCTCATAGAAAATGGAAGAAGCACCATTAAATAATAAGGGACATATATTTCCTGTCGCCCCATAATGCCTGTCTTCTATTACTTCCATAAATCTTATATAGTTCTTGAATCTTTTAATATCATAGCCTTCATATACAGCCAATCCATATTTAAATGGGCTATAAAGGCCTATTACTATATCTGCCACATTGTTATCTTAGCAGCTCTTTATCTGCTAAATCTGCAGTTTCATTTCATTATATCTGCAGGTCGGACTATCTCTTCATATTCCACTTAGTATTGGTATACGTAGGAATATGTCATGCACTCTTGCCACTTCATCTTCTTCAGCACCACCCGGTAAGAAGGTATGTGGTAGTCTCTGTTCCTTCACAATATTTCTATTGTGCTTGGATAAGGGTTATCTGTCTCCAGACTTTCCCAGATTCACATGATTAAGAGACAATTAATTTATACATCATAGTATTATGCATATAGGGAAGGACAAGTTCTTCAAACGCTGGATACTGCTTAGTTGGTAGATATAAAGTTCCATTTTTAGTTATATTAAACACAATCCCAAACTTAGCAACTAGCATATCATTAAATATGGAACACTCTTCTACAGTAAAATAGTTTGTGGCTATACCTACTGTTTTTCCTAGTCTATATCCATCGTCCATAAACATCACAGCTAAAGACAATTCATTAAAGCTTTCTAAATATTCAGAAGTTATAGTCTTTTTACCATTCTTATAGAGATTATTATAAATAGGTAGAAGTACTGGATTAGCTGGCAATCTACATATAGCAGATTCATAATATAATCCGGTTCTTTTATCTATAGTTTTTCTCTTAGATGTTGAAAACTTCGCTCCTAATGATTCTAATTCTTTAGCTTTCCACTTACAATACTCCAATTGTTTAATTCCATGTTCACAAGTAAAAATAGGATTAATATTAGTCTTCCTTAAGGAGGCATCTCCTAATAAAGAGCCTAATATAATAGACCTCTGTCTGTCTGTCATTTCTATAGCTTTATTAATAAGTAAATTATCCCTCTGTATATTGTTTCTTTTTCTAAAAAAGTATACAGAAATCTCTTTCACTCCTAGTAATTCAGCTATTTCTCTATCTGTCTTACCTTCTCTAACTAGTTTTTCCGCTTCTGTATAATTCATCTTCCTAAAAGATAAATATGAGAAGTTTGAAGCTAATCCTAATTTACTTCTATGAAACTGTATTAATTGTCTTGAAACATTCATTATAGACGCTATTTCCGCATCTGTTTTACCTTCCTTATGTAATTCTACTAATCTTTGTTTATCCATAAATATTAGATTTTATATTTGTGGCACAAAGATACGTAAAATATTTGATATATGCAAATCTACTGATGAAATACTTATCTTATCTCTCGATGTCACTTTACAATCCGCGAGACCATCAGATGATGGTTTTATTCTTCCTAATTTGAATGATTCGTTACCTTCTTTATCTTGCATTTCGTTACATACAGACTCTTTATTCTGTACTCTCCTCATTTCTAAGGAGTATCGGACTATATCTTCACTCCATTGAGTGTGGGATTCTCGTGTCTCCATTATATTCTTCTTTGCAGAAGTTTCAGGAGTTAGTCTCTGAACCTTCAAATGCCTTTTAAAGCATAAGCTCGGCTGCTGATTACCTTATGTATCCACTTAGGCTTCCAGCAATTCTTCCCATTTATCCAGACCCAACTGATTCATTCAAATAATTTGTATCTCATAGATTTACATATGTAGGGGCTTACAAGAGATGTAAATATCTCTCTGCTTCCTGCCCTTACATAAATAGTACTGTACGGTTCCTTTGGAATACCCTATCTTTCTTGCAATATCATTGTATGACATTGTGGGGTGTTCCTTTAAAATTTCCTTGATTTGTCCTTCTGTACTCATAAATATATAATTTATAGAGTACAAAGGTACTAAAATTATTTGAATTATGCAAACGTAAAGCCTGGTGTTGTATAAGCACAACTATCATATTTAGCTGAGACTTGAGAGTTATAGCATATTTGGACATCTTATTAATGGTTCCCCAAATATCCATACCCTTTTCAGTAGAGAGGTTTGAGGCATTGTCTATGAGTACAAATACATACATATTTGGATCATTCCAAGTAAATGGATTAATAGGATCCAACATTTGCCTCTCCTCTAACTTTCCTGTTATTTCATTGGCCTTTTTATATGTAGTATAGTTATAATGCCCATTCGATTCAGCAAAATCTCTACAATATTTGTTTACTCCGGTAGGATTTTTGATGCTATCTATATACTCTACAACCTCTTCAAACTTTCTAATATAGGTCTTGTACCTTTCACTTTCAAGAAGCTCAAATATGTGAATATCTACAGGTTTATCCTTGTCAGTACTCTTTAAATTAGTATTTGTCATGTAGATTCCATCAAGTCTTGCTAATAAATGACAGAGAAATTCATTATATTTCTCTTTAGGAGACATTTCTAAGGTAAAATATAATACCTTAGCCTTGAATTCAGGATGTTCTACCATGAAAAATATGAGCTCATAGACCCATAAATAATCACATAGTTTACTCTTCCCAACTTTTTGATTGGCTGAGAGAATGATGTATTTCCCCTGTTCAGTACCTGGTAGGATATTCCTATATCTTGGAAAGGGCAAGGGAAGACAATTCCACTCTCCTTTGATTACTCTTTCCCTTCTATTTTTTAAGTCTCTTATTATTTCATCAAATTTCATAGTAATGTGGATGTCCAATCATTTCTCAAATTCTCTTCCTGACCATAATTCTCAATATAGTTCATTAATTCAGATTCCCCTTCTACTTCTCCGGCAGCCCCTATCTTTTCTTTTAATATAAAATACTTCAAGAGCTTCATATATCTATAGCTCCCATTAAAGCTATCTACATATTTAGAAGCAGCATGGAGTATCTTATTTCCCAGAAACTTATTAAATTCTTCTTTGTTAAGTTTAGAAAACTCCTCCTTGAATTCATTTCTTATATATTCTTCATATTTCTTCAGGAACAACTTTAATCTTCTTATTATCAGAGCTGTTCCTTCAGCCCAATAATAATTAGTTCCTTCCTTTTTACCTTTAGGGAAGATTTCCTTTAATTTAGTGGCTATCTCAAGTAGGAAATCATCTCCAGAATTCTTTGGTTCATCAGAGTCAATAATAGTGGAATCCAATACTTCAGTACCTCTATTTGTTAATCTCCATCCAATCTGTTGAAATGTCTCATCCCTGTCTGCTGTCAATAGTCCTTTTTGTATCAAGCTTTCTTTAGTTAGCTCTAGATTAATTTTATTATGAATTATTATCATATATAAGGCTTCATCTAGGGTTATACCATGCTTAGCAGCAGACTCCTTATTAAGTCTTATTGTCATATTTCTAAATTCTCTAATCTTTCTACTTTTATTATATAAGTTTCATCAATCCCATCGAGAGCCTTCTTAAGATACTCCTCATCTCTTGTATTTTCATAATATAGAATAAACTGTATAGGATCTTCAGCTCTTAAACTTCTACCAAATTTCTGTATGAAAGCTCTCTCTTTTCCATCAAGCTGAATAATAACTCCCACTTGAATATCTACTAAATTCTGCCCTTCCTGTAATAAACCCACAGCAAATAAGCTGCTAATCTCTTTTCTATTAAATTTCTCAATTATTTGTAAAGATTTATTTTCCTCTGAATGAACAGCATTTCTCCCTCCTAATATCCTTGCTTGATCAATACTAGAGCAGAAACATATTAATCTTTTATCTTTGATTCTATTAAGAAGATTCGAGGCCACTATAGTTTTAAGGTCTCCGAGAAATCTCTTTCTCTGCAACCCACATTGTAGCCACTTTGTTTTCATAAATTCTACTCTAGAAGTAAGATACCTGCTCTTCCAATATTCACACTTATTTGTCAGATAGTCATATTTTTGCTTTGCTGTGCAGGATATTACTAAGGAGGTATCAGGATACTGTTCCTTATGTTTTAAAAACTTCCATCTCTCATAAAAACTGCACTTTCGTATAGTCTTTTTTCCTTTGTTTCCCCACTCTTCTGTAACTGAGTACTCTTGATGTGTATTATCTAAGATGAGTGGAATTAAATATATCCTGGGCTTTGGCAAGAGACCTCCTTTTATAGCTTCTCCTAAAGTAATCTTTGATATTTTAAAATCTCCAAATATCTGGTTAAGAGAGTATATAACCTGGTCTGGAAGAGTAGCTGATAAGACTATTATGTACCTTGAGAAAATCTCTGTAAGTAAATTCATTCTTAAATCAGAGCCTAAGTGATGACCTTCATCAAAGATAATTAGATCCCAATTGCTGTTTTTATATTTTCTTAATGAAGCATAGCACTCCATCGTGATGTCACATTCTTTTAACTTCCATTTCTTGAACTCTCTTTCCCAGTTTGACTTATGATTTATTTCAGCTACAACTAACAGAACTTTCAAATGGCCATTCCTTTCTATTAAATAATTGGCTATATCAATAGCAGCTTTTGATTTACCTGTTCCTGTAGCCCATTGTAGTATGATCCTGGGGTGTTGCTCTATGAGTTGTATAGGAAGAGTCTGTAATTCTTCTTTAGTCATAATAGTCTCTGATATAGTATCTATAATCATTTATTACATCCTATATAATTAAATTTCTCTAAGATTGGCTGTTGGATTCTGAATAATATTTAAGATTCATATTACAGTATTAGTAAAAAAAAGGGTAAGAACTTATTAGTTCTTACCCCAGATTCTAGATTAGTTTAGTATTTAGTCCTGAAAAATCGTATAGGAAAAGCTTTTCCCATTGTAGCTTTCACATATTCTTTGCAGATGAGCTTCTAAGCGCTGCTTAGAAGTAAGTCCTCCCCACTTCTTGGAATTTGACCAATAGGGAGTTTCTCCAGAGGTCATATACTTGTATGCCTCTGGAGAGAGATTGATATGTTTCATAGCAGGTTTAGTACATAGAGGATAATGTATGGTCTCTCCCTTTACATATTGATACCCACTTTTACTTTTTTTTCTCATCTGAAAGCCGATTACTTCAGGCTCACTCTTACGTATAAGAGTGCTCCCCTCTAATTGAATAGTCAGGGAGACTTTTACTGTGTTGTTCATCTAATTTTAAAATATGGTAATAAGAAAAGTCTTTCTATGATGTTAAATTATAAAACTATTTATTTAAAAAATAATGCTGTACTATGTTACCATGCCCTTGGTTACAGCATTCCAAAACAATACTAAATTATATGGCATTTCTCTAATTATTCTTCTTGAACACAGACCATAGAATCTGTAAGTAAAGCAGTTTCAATCAAGAAGCTTCTTGCTGTACCCCTGCATATATAACACTCCTAAATTCGAGAAAAATATCAATCATGTTATATAAGTTTTTGGCCTTAGCTCAAGTCCTTATACCCTCCCTATTTTATGCTTTCTATAGGGCTTGCTGGTATATTAGCAATCATTTATAGGATGACTATTCCTATAAACTTGGAGATTTTTTCCCTTTGTATCTCTGACAAAGTCTATTCCATATTCTTTTTACATTACTGAATAGATAATAATGGGAGCTTACGACTAAAAACTTGTTAACCTCCAAACGATTCATCTTACACAGATATAAACTTATTGTAATTAAGATTCACCTTGTCCACGCCTAACAAGGCTTCACCCCCATGACTATTATGGGTTTAATATAAAAGTGTAAGTTATGTATACATCATATCCTCGCATCCATCCTCTATATATGGGCAATTACATCAGTTATAATAATCTGATCTGATACAATTAATCCTTTATCTATTCCTGTTACTATTTTACTTCCTGCGGGAATTAAGCATTCAACTATTGTACCTATTAATGGTCCGGATTTCTTTATTCTTTCAAGGGATGAGAAGCTATGAAATCCATTACTAATACTTAAGATAGGATCTGATGGCTTAACTCTTTTTCTCACCATAAAGTACTCTTTTGCATCAGTATAAGCTGATATTGCATTCATTGGTCTTATATCTGCTACTATATTAGTTTTATAGAGCTGACCTAGTATATAGTTGAAGCTTCTGCACTTAGATAGTATAAGGTGATTACTTAATACTATTACCAATTTATAGATAATAATATCCTGCTTAGCTCTTTTAGGTCTATTCTTTATATAAGCTATAGTACACATGATTTTTTCTTTATAAATGGTATTTGTTCCCTGCACTGGAATTGCACCAGTCTATATTATCCAGTACTTGATAATAAGCAATCTAATTAGTAGGGATAAAGAATATTAAGGTATCCAGCCTTAATAGCACCCACTGATATTTGTTTCCGGAGTCAAATAGAGAAACCTCTCCAGCAATTACTGGTTTGAACTGCCAAAGTCAGCCGCCTATTATTTTACATCGTAGTTGGCCTCACGATGGGATATCTTTATAATGAATTAGTTTATCCTTCATTTTTAACTTATTTCTTTTGCATTTATAGTACCAGCAGTGGGACTCGAACCCACACAGTCTCAATGACTAGAGGATTTTCTTACAAATAGGTGACAAATCTATTTGCTTGGACTATGTTATAACCATATCTTTCGACTTAGGTTGCAGGTATATAGTCTCTACACATTTATCAGATTGCTCTGAATTTAGCTCGGCGTTCTTTACATTTAAAGGCTGTAACATTCACCGAATTAGCCTGCTTCTACATCAGATGTTTCCGTCTGTGCACTCTTTACCTGATATTTATTTGGCACTACTTTGTCAATAGTAGTATGCTTAATTAAGCCAATCTCATAAACCATGGATTTTTCATTCATTTACCAAAGTCCTCCGTGTCTACCAATTCCACCATGCTGGCCCTTATCTATTCTTTCTCAGGTACCAAGACAATAGTGCATATCCTATGATTCTCCCTTATCTTATAGGATATTCTATCTATATCTTGCAGTACACCATTGTCACCTTCTATTACCACATCCTCAGTACTGAAATTACTTAGGAAGTTAATTAAGTCTTGTACTATCATTAATTTTTTGAAATTAAGTAAGGAGATTGGGCCAGTTTGCACTGTCAACTAACGTCTGTCCTAATATGCAACGGGGATGCTCTTTAAGATATTACTTAACCTATTAGTTACCCTTAAAAGGCCCTATTCTCCTTATACCATATACTTAAAGCCATTTATTGGAAATTAAATAGAAATATCATTCATATTTCCTAAATGATATCTCTACTTGATTCCCGACTATTTATATAGTCTTCAATGCTCTCCTTTGTAGGAAGCGTCATGAATTTCCACCATTCTGCTCCATCATATTCTCTTCTCTCCAGCCATGAACCATCACTGAATAGTATATATCCATAAATATACTGCATTCCAAAGCCCTCATCATAGGAGAAGTTTAAGAAGTCTAACAGAAAATCGGTGTCTTCTGTGGCACATCTAGCACCAGACTCCCCTATATCATAATTTGAACAATCATAATATACCCCTGCAAATTCGATATCTTCAATAGATTTTCCGCTTCTTTGAAGAGCTTCCAGTAATTCTTCCTTAGCATTTATCATAATTCATAATAATTCCAGTCTTTCCCATTCTCATCAATCCAGCACTCTATGTACTCCTCATTGTTGAGGCTTGCTACAAAATATGCATCTCCTTTTTCCGGAGGATTTTCTACTATGAACTCTTCTAAAGCCTCCAAGTCTCCTCTACCTGTGAATCTTTTTGCATTATCATTATCTCCTGCAGGGCATCTTACAGTCATTTCTATATATTCTATATCAGAGATATATCTTTTATTATCATATATATATTTACTAAGTTCTTCCACAAAAGTCATAATCATAATTCTTTAACAGGATTATTTCAAGCTTTCAATATAAGGATATTTGGTAGAGAGGAACATATCATACTTATGCCTTATTTCAGCAAACCTTTTTAACTCTATTGTACCACAGATATGCAGTTCCTTGAGATAATTAGGATTTATTCCTATGATCATTTGTCCTGAAGTACCTACCATACAATTGGGATTTCCATTGACAAAATATACTGTCTCTTCCTTATAACTTTCCTTGTCTAATATATATCTACCTGATAAGATAGTACATGGAGTTAATTCCTCTTCCAGTATTAACTTTTGGCGCTTTAGTGATTTTATACCAGTGAAAGTAGTAATTAATAATTCTGGACTATAAGAGGTTTCATAATTATCATATGTATCAAACGATATTCTTCTCATGTTTCATCCTCTTATTGATTCTATCTCTTTTCTTCTTGGAATATAAGAGCTTTTCATCCTCTGTAAAACTTGGTCTGCTAGGCTTCTTTCTCTTAAGAGATTGATTATACTCATCTTCAATACAGTCAGGAAGCTGGTTGATAAGATTCTTCATGATTATAATATTAGATTAATTGCGGAGAATGAAGGACTCGAACCTTCAATACCAATTAAGGTATGCTTGTTTTCAAGACAAGTGCATTGAACCATTCTGCCAATTCTCCTCACTTAATTATTTATTATTCAAAGTTTCTGCGTTTTTGATGTTTCTCAATAATATCAGGCTCTCGGATAAACCTATCTATGTTGACATACCAGCTTTCAGGTTCTCTCTCCTGACCATTTTCATATCTCTTTATTAACTCTAAAACAAAACCTCCGATATGATCATCAGGGCCTGACATTATATCATCATCTATTGTTACATAATGGAAGATTTTATAACCTTCACCCTCTTCTATTACTTTTACAAAAACTAAATCATAGTCAGGGTTTATATTAATTATTTTCGACACATATCCTAAGTCATGCATCTTTTCTTTGAATTCCGGTAATTTCATTTTAGTGCTATTAATTTAGTGACTCCTTCCAGACTCGAACTGGAATTTAAGGTTTAGAAGACCTTTGTTCTATCCTTTGAACTAAGGAGCCCTTTCTATATTATATTTCCAGGCTATAGAGTAGGTATAAATGGCTCTGGAATGAAATCTGTAGTCTTAAAGGGCAGAGGTTCCTGCAGTTGTAAAACTACTTCTATGGTTTCTTCATCAAAACAGGAATTATTATCCTTATGGTCTTCTTTATGATCAGAATTATTATCTTTATTCATAAACTCATAATAGTGTTTTAGCAGTTTCACATAAACCTCTGAAGCATTCAAAGAAATCAACTGCCATTTTTCTAGTAGGAAATGAGAGTGCCAGACTATTCCAGAAATTGCCAGTCATTATTATAACTCTCCCATCACTGATATAATAAGTTATAGCGGATATTATAGTATTATGATCAGGCTGTTCCCAGCTTCCCACCCATGCTTTTCTAAGTTGTCTAAGTTGCATAAGTGCAAGAAATGCTTCTGCTTCCTCTCTAGAGGAACAGAGATTTCTATCAATACTGTCCACTCTTTTACGAGCATCTTCATGATCCCATGTATGTATAAGAGAGGAGCTCTCAATAAATGCTTCTCCAATTTGTACAGGAAATTTCTCACAGAATTCATCCCAACTTCTTGGAGAACCTAGTTTCTTCTCCTTTACAATATATGTATTCTCATCCTTGACGAGCTCACAATTATCCGGTATTTGAATTTTTATTTCCATCTTATTCTTCTTCTTTAAGTTCAATAGGATCATCTTCCCATTGAGCTCTTCTATTAATTCCTGTACCTTCGTAATAATATCTATGTAAGTGCCTATTATTGAACCATAGAAGATATTTCACATTACTTCCATAGCTTAGATTACTCTACTATGATTAGTATATCACTATCTCCTATAACTGCTATAGGCTCAAATGTTCCTACAAGCTCCATCTTATCAGTGATAAATACATTCTTAGATTTATCTTGTGCCTTGTCTAATAAATCAATTAGTTCCTGTATTGTCATAAGAAATCTATTCTATATTGGGGTTGTGAATCAGTACTTTCTTTAATATCTCATTTAAGCTAGTGTCTTCACTACAGAATTGTACTATGTATCTGTAGGAGCCATCTGTATTTTTATCTAATATTATAATAGTTCCTTCTCCTATATTATGGATCTCTTTATTATGGATTATTTCCCATACTTCTCTATTTATCCTAAGTATAGGAATTTCCTTAACTCCTCTTATTCTACATTCGGTCAAGTACCATAGTATTGGTGTCAGGCCCTCAAGATTAACTTTTCTTATTGTTCCTGAGTATCTTTTAATGGTGCATTCTTTTGATTCCTTAATTTTCATACTGCTTTAGCACTAACTCTTTTGGTTCTTCATCCTCCCACTTTACTTCTCGAAATTCCTCTAAATTCCCATCTATTATCCAGACATCCCTATTACAGTCTGGAATATTCCATTGGTATTCTTCTTTGACTGGTTTAACATTATAGAGGGCTAAAGTTCCATTTTTATCTCTTGCTATCCACATAATTACTTCTTGTATTTAATTTAAAAGGAGAATGGTCTTCACAGATAATCCTCCTTAATGCTTTAAACAATATGAAATAAAATTGGCATACTAACTCAAAGAGTCATATATTGATAGGTTGTACAGTTATAACCACAAACCTATTATTTTGGCTGTGTAAAACCCATTCTTCCATTTGGTGACATATATCCACCACTTTTTAAGCCAATCAAAAGAGCATACTTTGATTAGAGGATATATGATAGCTAAGGTCAAGACTATCAGAAAATACAGGCATAGTAATATGATCTTTATCACTGCTTCTAAAGCAATGAATGGTGTGGTAATGATTACTCCTACCAAAGATGCTAAATTTTTCATCTTTTCTTTATCTTATATTTGTTGAATTCCTTAGTTGCTTCAATTCTGTTTGCAAATTTAACTGTTGTTAAGTTATTATTATGCAAAATAGAGACTTCCCATTCAAATGCATGTATACCTGAGAGGATAATTTTCCTTCCAAGTTGGTCTATGAGAGTCATTCTTATACAGTTTTTGCAATTTTCTCTATGATATTTACGTTTCATTTTCTATTTTGTCTGTCTTTTTAGAGAAATGGGTTAAAATTGAAGACAGTATATCCAGTTATATATAATAAGATTAGTATAAAGTGGTTTATACTACAAACCACTCTATTTTGATAGGGGAAAAATACTATACAAATTGTCTAGAATTATACATAGTATCTTGGATGTAAGTAGTATTTACAATGAGACCAATACTATTATTTAGTTATCTCATCTTTTTGTATTAAATAATAGATAATACCTTTAAAACTAACTACAGGTGGTATTATTAACCTGTAAACATTATATTATACTTAAAGTATTAATTTATAGCTAATATTAATCAGAGCAAATATTAATCAATTCTCATTTTAATTAGGGCAAATACATAATATTAGACTTATTTATTAATGGTCAGGAAGAGGAAAGTAAATAGATAATTAGCAGCAGATATCCTATTTATTAAAGGAATAGTTATCTATTTCAATCCTCTTTCTGACCTATTTGAATAGGTTAAAAGGTTAAATAGTTTAAAGAGTTTTGAAGGTTAGGAAGGTTGAATAAGAAATATTATGTATTAGCCCTAAAAGAAACAATAAAGAATAAATAAGGAGAGTCTTTATGACTCTCCTTATTGAGATTAGAAAGATGCAATTGTAGGAGCACCATTACCCTCTTCATGAAGAAGATAGAAAAGACCTGTAGGATTTCTCTCGGTTTTTTCTCCTTCTACATAGGATACCATAGGATGCTTAGGTATCCCGGCCGATGCGACAGCACCTGTGTCAGCACCAAACGTGAAGAAGAGATTTCCATTCTTCGGATTCTTCTTAACATCGAGCCTATCTACTTTGGTAAGAGCTTTGAACTGCTCGATAGTGTAGGTTTTGAGGAATTTAAGTGTCCTTTCCATGATAAATTGATTGTTTGATGGTTAATAAAAGAAAATGGATTAATTTAAACCCTATAGGGGGATAATCCCCACGGGCCAAGAGATAGGGGAGGTCTGGTTGATGTATAACCCTCTCATGCAGATATAACCTATTTTTATAAAATTAAAAAAAAAAAAATAATTTTATTGTAGATTTGGAAATTAAAAATATTTTACGTATC
>ENA-OOZM01000014-OOZM01000014.1-human-gut-metagenome-genome-assembly--contig:-NODE-14-length-52176-cov-6.526774_pt1 | contig 52176 bp, 41 predicted proteins | sample MGYA00241044_ERZ501404 | MGnify/ENA primary metagenome ERZ501404 (study PRJEB25962, sample SAMEA2042982) | human gut metagenome | biome: human gut; feature: human-associated habitat; material: faeces...
CGCGAGTTCGAATCGTCAAGAGTGGATATCTTTAACGCTTACCGTTGAAGCATGAATTGCTACTTAATAATTTTTAAAACATAGCTATCCTTTTACAATCATTCTGATAACATAATTTTTTTATTTTCATTGAATTATTTCGAGGTTTTACCATAATAGTTTAGATATAGGCAAATAAGTATGAGTATTAGAGCAAAAGAATCTGTATATTCCAAAAACTAAAATCCATTAGCTTTGCCGAGAAAATTAAATTGATGGTGTTATTATTAAAGACTAGATCTTCCTTATTCAAGAAGATTTACCAAAGCCAAGCGACGGAAGATAATCCATACTCTAATAGATTAAAATGGTTGAACAAGACGAATCAAAATCTGTTGGTCGCGAGATCGTACGGGTTCGATTCCTTCCTCGAGTACCATCGAGAATCCAACCTCTTGGCTTCAAAACCAGGAGGTTTATCGTTTTCCAAAACCTCCTCAAGAAAGGAGAAATAATCTTTGGGGCAGACAAGAAGAAGCCATTTTACAACATCAAGACAACCTAATCTACAGGCTATGCAGATATCTATTATTAGAAGAACAAAGTGAAGCCTTATAGAGCTGCTATCCAGTATCAGAAGAAGAAATACGAGCTAGATAGGTTCCTCACCCTTGAAGAAGCTGTCTGGGTCCGAAAAGAGGCCGAGAGACGGCTAAAAATCACCACAAAGGAGGAGAAAGAACCGATTACTTATCTTAAGGGCAGCTCAGGGAAGGTCATCGATTTGACTGGCAAGAAGTATCCACATTTCAAAGTAATCAAGTTTACCGGAAAAGGAACGGAACGTATCACCTATTAGGCTTGCCTTTGCAAATGCGAAAATACGTTTGTCTCAACATCGACGGATATTCGAGAAGGAAAAGTCGCTTCGTGTGGAAGCATTCAAACTGATTTAAGTGAAGATTCCAAAGACGAATCCAAGTATTTCAAAGGAACATCCATCCCAAGAATTCAGAATCGGGAAACTAATAAAAACAATAAATCGAATTAAAAGGGTCATGCAGGATAAGCACGGGACCTGGTATGCTATACTGTCTATCAGGAAAGAAAAACACTTCGTCCGGTGCGATTCAAAAGAGCAAACTCTCTATCAAAGAGCAACACTCGAGAAAAAATACTATGGTCCGATCATCAAGGAATATTTAGAAAAGAAAGAAAATGGAAAAAACGAAAAATGAAGTATGAGTACAAAGTGATCAGAGACGGAAGTCAAAAATCTTGAACCACAGTTCAACGTTCTTGGAAGGCAAGGATGAAAAGTCATCTCCGTCCTTTGGGATAATAATAAATCATGTTTTGTGGCAACACTTGAATTTTTTAACAATCAATATTATACGTAACACAAAATTTGAAGCTTTAATTTTTAAAAACGTCAAAATCTTAAGTTTGCTAAAATTCTATAATTTTTCTTTTTGATATAAAAGTATTTGCTAAGCAACAATGTTAGACTAAGTTTTAGCGTGATTATATGGTAAAATTAATTGATGGTTTTTCTAGAACTGTTAATATTTCATGTTTTAATGAGTTAATTTATTTCGCCAAATAAGAGAGCTAGATAACTTATTTATATTAATTAAAAATTAATTAAGTTTTACTTAAAACCATCGATATATAGAGACAAGCATGAATATGAGCTTCATATATGCTTTTGTTTTTAGAATTAGACGTTTGCTATAAATTATTCGTTGCTAAAATAGGGAAAATTTCCAACTACAGGATTTGAAAAATGAAGATTAATACCATTGAAAATGCAGATTGCGTAAAAGCAATGAAAAAGTGTTTAGATGATGAATCTATTGATATGATTATCGCAGATCCTCCGTATGTAATATCGAGGCCTTCTCAATTGGGCACAATGCCTGATAGGAAAAAGCCAAGAACTGGCACTTTCTTCGGCGATTGGGATAAGGATTTTGATAATAAAAAATGGTTAAATCAAGCGGGAAGAGTTTTGAAAAAAGGTGGCTCATTAATTGTTTTTAATGATGTAAAGAAAATTTCGATTATAATCAAACAAGCGGAAGCCGCTGGACTTGTTTATAAAGATACTATCATATGGCATAAAACTAACCCAATGCCAAGGAATATTAAGAGAAGATACGTTTCTGATATTGAAGTTGCGATATGGTTTGTTAAGCCCGGAAAGAAGTGGACTTTTAATTGTATTAATTCTCCTTACATGAGTTGTATAAAGAAATGTTCAGTAGAAAGTGGAGGCGGCTTTAAACGAATTCATCCTACACAAAAGCCTTTAAAGTTGATTACTTCGTTTATATTAACGCATACCGAAGAAAATGACATTGTTCTAGACCCCTTTATGGGAAGCGGAACAACCGCTTTAGCTTGTTTGGAAAATCGAAGACGTTATGTCGGTTTTGAAATCGATAAAGAATATTATGAAAGCTCGCTTATCAGAATTAAAGAATATGGAAACGACAAAAAAGTATAATTGCCCATTTCATTACATAGGTGGCAAATCAAAATTGCTCCCACAAATACTTCCACTTATTGATTCGTTTGATCCTGAATTAGTTGTTGATTTGTTTTCTGGAGGATTTAGTGTAGGTCTTAATTGCAAATGCCGAACGGTGATTTGCAATGATAAGAACAATCGTTTTATCGATTTATTGAATTGGCTTTATTCGGAAAAAAAGGAAAATATATTAGTAAAAATTGATGATGAAATCACTAAAAGAAGTCTAAGTAAGACAAATGAGTTTTCTTATATTCAATTAAAAGAAGATTATAATAAGAAACCATCTCCGTTATTGTTATTTCTTTTAATTTCTTTTTCTTTCAACCATCAAATGCGATTCAATAATAATGGGTTATTTAACACACCATTTGGAAAAAATCGAAGCTCTTATAACAAAAAGACAAAAGACTCCTTATCTTTTTTCATAGATAAAATTCAAAGAAAAAAAGTGACTTTTTTTTCAAAAGATTTTGCAAAAATAAGAATCACTAATAAGAAGGGGCTGGTTTTTGTTGATCCTCCGTATTTGCTGTCAACTGGTAGTTATAACGATGGGAATAGGGGTATCGTTTCTTGGGATGTAAATGATGAGAAGCGTTTATACGATTACCTCAAATTGTTGGATAGTGAAGGCGTAAAATTTATATTGACTAATTTTGTTAAAGTTGGTCATAAAGAAAATGAAATCCTTAAACAATTTTGTGCAAATTATAAGACTATATTGTTGAAATCCGATTATTCAAATTCGAATTACCAAAAGAAAAAAATAGAGCAACAAGAAATATTAGTGAGGAACTTTTGATGATTAAAATAAAATATACTTTAGATGGCTATAAAATAAGAGCCAATGGCTGGGTGCAAGATTCAAGTGATTTTGATCATTTGTGGTGGTTTTGTTCTGCTTTTGATAAGGAATCTCCTAATTTTGAGGCTATATTAAAGAAAATCAATTTATATGTTACACCGGACAGTCTTAAAGAGTCTCTCAAGAATGTAATGCAGTCTTCAGAGCAAAAGTACAATTATTTTCAGATAGTCGGAAACCATAAAGGGGGCACATCACGGAAAACATCAACCGTTTGTAACGCAATCGGACAGGCGGCGGTCAATGGGCAAAAGAGGCCTTTCATAGGAGATTGGCCTGCAGACAACTTTTTACGTTGGGCGCTTTTACTTGGTTTCGTTCAATATCTCATGGATTCAGACGAATATCAAATTTCTAAATTAGGTAAAACCTTTGTGAGAGAAACAGATGCGGAAAAAAGAAACAAAATAGTTTCGGCCGCTTTGAAAAATTACCCGCCTGTAAGACGAATTGTTAAACTGTTAAAAGATAATCCGAATGGATTGACCAAGTTTGAAATTGGCGAAAAACTTGGTTGTGTCGGCGAAAAAGGATTTACTAATATTGGCCAACAACTTTTTGAGGAAATGTATTTTTCCGCAGATTGTAATGTAAAGAAAAATTTGATGTCTAATAAAGAAGGTTCAAGTGATAAATATGCAAGGCAAATTTGCTCCTGGCTTCAAAAATTGAAATATGTAGCCGTTAAAAAAACAACGGACAAAAACAAGGCCCCACTTAATATCTATTATCTCACTGCTTTTGGATTAGATTTTGCAAGACAAATTGAAATTTCAAAAACCGTAAATGTTCAATTTTCTATGCTGTCGATGGCTGCTTCTAATAAAGAAACTATAATGAAACGTCGGGCGATGATTCTTTATTTTGCGCAAGAAAAGCAAATTTGCAGTTTAAAAGAACTTAATGAAAAGTTGCTTCAGCAATCAATCACTTCTTCTGTTTATGAGCTTGAAGATGACGTTTTATCAATGTATCGTTGTGGAATTGATATTCAAATTGATTCGGGAATAATTCGTTTGAAAAATTATATAGATGGTTTAGATATTCCTGATAAGATCTACATGGAAAAATCAACTATTATTGAGAAAATCAAGAATTATTTACGCCCAAAACTCAAACATGTGAATCATGATTTGCTAAAGTTGATTGATTTTTCATATGGCGGAAAAGAAAGCTATGAATGGTTTGAAAACTATACTTTCAAAGTTTTTAGTTGCTTTTGTTCTAATGCTCAATGGCTCGGCGGATCGAGCAGGCCTGATGTAATTGCCGAGTATGGGAAATTAGGATTGATTATTGATTCTAAAGCTTATAAAGAGGGCTTTTCGGCAGATCGATCTTTGAAAGATGAAATGATACGCTATGTAAATGAAGCCGATCAAAAGCCCGAGAATATTGTTTCGAAATGGTGGGAGAAGTTTTCTCCAAATGTTTCACATTTTGCTTTCCAATACGTTTCCACCTCCTTTTCAAAAGAAATCGGAAGACAACTAAATGATATTTCCGAACATTCTTATTCTAAAGAAAAGGGATCAGCAATTTCCGCGCAAAACTTGCTTCTTTTAGCGGAAAAGGCGCTTTCTACGCCAATTAACCCAAGCATATTTGAGATAAATGATGAAATTCAGCCTGGGAAACATTTCTAAACAAAAATTACTTTTCGAAACGAATAGTCTAATTAGAGGGAGAAGCTATGATTAAAATTTTTAATTATGAAAACATTTACGGTATTTCAAAATTAATTGGCGCAAACAAATTGTCAAAAATAAATGTCGTCTATGCCCCAAATGGAACTGCAAAGAGTTCGATTGCTGATTCATTAGAAATGATTAGTAATAACCAATTGGATAACATCAAAGATGTCTATGGTGGAAACAAAGTACCTGTTTTTGAAATTGAACTTGATGGTAATGAAAAATGTTCTAACGACCATTTTTGTAAATTCAATGTTTTGAAATACACATCAACTAAAAATTTCGATTTAAATAACATTGATTGTTCTAATCTAGTCGTTTCGAAAACAGTTTCTTCAGCTATTTCAAAACTTTTGAATGAGATAGAAACATCTAAAAACACAATTAAAGCTCTTATCAGCAGTCAATTTTCTAAGAAAAAATCTTCCGGGATTGAAAAAACTTTCTTATCGATTGCCGGAGTAAATGATCCAAACAATAAAGACCTCTATATTAGTCTCATTAAAAACGTTGACCTAGAAGCTACGGCATTGCAAATCTCTATAGATACGAAAACGTTCGAGTTATTAACTAATGAAAAAATGAAATTAGCTTGCCAAACAGAGGATGTTAAAACTGGAGCGATTGAGTATTTTGAAGAAGCAAAAAAGATTTCTTCATCCGAAGGCCGCCATTATATTTTCGATGATTGTTTCACTCTTCAAAATTTGATTGATTTTCATGACATGGCTAAAAATGTCGGCTTTTACAAAGAGGTCAATCCCAAGCGTGAACTATACATTAACGAGGAAGCAATCGACGAAAAAGGCGTTCAAAAAATTATCGAAGATGAACAGAAACGCGTCTTTGATAAACCAGAAGCAAAGGAAAAGTTTGATAAAGTAAAAAAAGGTTTGTCGAAACTAACGAAACAAATTCATATCTTAGAGGCCAATCCGGTTTTGATTCCTGAACTTTCGGACTTTAAAAAGTTAACTAGTAGGCTATTTGTGACAGCTTTTCAAAACATCATTAGCTCACTGAAAATCGAAAAGCAAAAGATACTTAACGCACAAAAAGAAATTAATGATTTTCTTCAAAAGACTAAATCAAATGACGAATTAATAAAAGGGATTTGGAGCAAATTTGAATCGAGATTTCAGTTTAAAAAATTTGATTTGAAAATCGAAAATGAATATTCCGCAAAAATTGGGGCTGCAGTTCCAATCTTTGCAAAATATATTCCTGGGACAAGTACAAGGATAACAGATCCTGAAAAACTCCGCTTTAGTACGGGAGAAATTAAAACTTATCATTTGATTAACTTCATTTTAACGGTAGAAGAGCTGCGCTATCGGAATGAAAAAATGACTATTATTTTGGATGATGCGGTAGATTCTTTTGATTACAAAAATAAATATGGAATCATTGATTATCTATGCGATATAAAAGACAATAAAAATATCCAATTATTAATCTTAACGCATAATTTCGACTTTTATAGATCATCAATTCTTGCTTTCGGAAAGAAATGTTGCAATCAATATTTTGCTTATAAAAATAACCAAGGAGTCGTGACTTTTTATGATGTGAAGAATAAAGGATACTATCTTGAACTTTCCAATTTTAATACATGGAAAAACAATCCAACAGCTTGTCAATTATTTGCACTTACCCCATTCATGAGAAATATCCTTCAGCTTAGAAGTTCTAGATCTGATTCAAAGGTACAAACCATCGATTCTTTTCTTCATTATCGACCTGAAATTGAAAAGAAGACAATCAATGATTTGATTTCCAGCTTTGATTTATCGACTGAACCATCCATTCCTAAAGAAATCAAAAAAAATGATTTGTATTTAGAAGCTTTATATTCTACAGTAAAATCGCTCTTAAACGGAGAAACAGTAATTAAAGAAACGGATCTTGAAAGTAAAATTACGATTGGTTTGTTTATTAGATTGTTTTTAGAGAAATACTTGTATCTTTTGATAAAAAACAATAATGGTTCTTTGCCTACCGAAAATAATAAGTATGCCTATACGCATGCATTGATTAAGAACGCGCAAGATTACCTATCCGATAACGAAAAACGTAATGTGACAAGTGCAAGCCTTATTTCTCCTTCATATCTCCACGCAAATAGTTTCATGTACGAGCCTCTAATTGATGTTGGTTTGCATGATTTAATTGAATCGGCAAGATGGTTGTTAAGCGTAGCCACAAATTAAGCTCTGCTAAAAACAATTGCTTTGGCAAAGGCTTTGGGCCTCAAATGAATTTTAAAGTGTATACTTCTAATATCCAAAGAAAGAGCACACTTTGTATTCAAAGTGAAAAGAAGAAGGAAGGAGTTTCGTATTTCCTAGACAAAGAATACGATTCGTCCAAAGGCATAGGAGCAGAGGCTAGCAGAATTCTAGAGACCTGGGTAGGCATTCCCGGAAAAACTTTTTCGGAAGCCATCAGTTTTCTCATAGATTTCTATGATTTAAAAATCAAGGATGTGACCGATAGACCAGAAGATAGATGCAATCTCTCTTACCGATAGTTCGAACATTACAAGAATGGCGAAGTAAAGAATCCAAGCAAAATAATCGTCATCGCCATTTGTCTTTCAATGAAGCTTCCATTCACCATTTCAGTCGCCATTTGTTTTCTAGCCGGATTTGTTTTCGCGTACTCGTTTGAAGACACAATGCTATTGTTTCTCTTGGAACACTTTATTGGAAAAACTATTGAAGAGATTAACAAAGAGCTTACGAAGAGGGAACAAACACCACTGACAAGCTATAGAGAATAGTCTTTTTGAAATTCTTCAGCTAAATTATGACGTTTGATTTCATATGATGATAGCCATTGAGAAGATAAGAAACTAGGTTTCTAGTCTTTTCAGTGGTCTTTTTCTTTAACTTTTCTTGCAAAAAACGCATATTTCGTATGACAAGTCCCGTCATACGCTTTTTCTTTTACTTGTCTTATCTTCTTCTTGGGCATTGATCCTAGGTATTACACGATGGTCCCAATCTAGAATGCTTTATGGCTTTGTAATGACAAGAAAGCATCCAGAGGCAAAAAGAAATATAGGAAGACACCCATGAAAGAAAGGGCGACCTATACCTATCGTTTTGATAACGGAGATTAGACAATCGTATCTATAGGAAAGATGACTTTGATCATCCATGATAGTCGAAGCTTCACTTACTGTGATGAATCCATCACAAATGAGACGATTGATATGCTTCATAGACTAAACGAAAAACATAAATAGTCTCTTTAAAACTATTTTGGAATATTTTTAGTACATTGATAAGAAAAACAAGCACTTAATATAGTTTAAATTAATAAGGAATGTAATAAATAGTATAAGTCAATGAAAGCGGAGGAAAAGCAATAATGACTGATAAGAAACTAAAAGATTTAAAAGATGGCTTATGGCATTCTGCAGATATACTAAGACAAGGAGCCCAGATACAAGATGGTGCTGGCCATCTGTTGCTTCAACCTGAAGCTGATGATCTCGGTCTCAAAGAGGCTCTTTGCCATGATAAAAGGATCGACCTGAATCTATCCATGCATCCTGAGGACCATCTGCACCTTGAGCTCATCAACAGCTGCTACGGAGAGAGCATAGAGGAATGGAACGAACAGACCCTAGCCGGTCAGTCAACTAACAGGTTATTTTTCTTTATTCTTGAATTTAGACAGATGTATCCAATTCTAGAAAATTGCCTGGATACCAAAATGCATAACAAAAGCCAGGGACGTAATTGGAAAAGCTGCACAAATAATGATGGAATGTTGAAAACAACACCTTCTTATTTTATTTCGAATCTTATAACTTAAATCTTGTATAAATGGTTACCAAAGAAATAGAATATAATAGTAAAAAGGAGCAGTTTGTTATGTCAGATAAACTATTAGATCCATATTTTTGGTCAATCGGCGAATTATTCAAGTATCGTTTCTCTGTACCTGTATATCAACGGCCCTATTCTTGGAAAACTGCTGAAGTTAATAATTTGCTTAATGATATTATTCAATCATATAATGAATACAAGACTTTAACTGATGATGCAAAACAAAAAACTAGTTTATATGTTGGCAACATCATTCTTCACAAAAAAAGCTTAAATGTATATGACATAATTGATGGGCAACAAAGAATTACTACCTTCTCATTGCTTTTGTTGGCAATCTATGCAAGAATTTTGGAATTAAATGGAGATATAAATAATAGAATTTTGATAAAAATTCAGTCAGCTCTTTGGAAACTAGACATTAATGATGCTCCCGAAATTGACAAAAGAGTAATAGAACTTGGAAGTATTGAAAAGGAAATAATGGTAAATATTTTCAATGAGGCCTTTTCAAATCCAAGGAACCTCAAGAATTTTATCAAGAATTATTCTGTTAAATCAATGTTCGAAGACAATGTAAAGCAGAATTTTATTACCATTTACAATTATTTGAATGTTAAGTTTAATGATTCTATTAATATAATTAATGACATCCTTCAATTTGCAAATTATATATTAGGAAAGGTTTGTCTTATCGCTATAATAAATGAAGACAGTGAATTTAAAACTTTTTCAATTTTCGAATCAATTAACAGTAAAGGAAAAAGACTAGAAGATATCGATTTAATTAAGACTAAAATTTTTTCCTGTTTAAATCCTAATGACTACTCATCATATTTAACTAAATGGGGTAAATTAATTACTGACACACAAGATAATTTATATAATTATTTCAAAATATATATTAAGGCAAATATCAAATACTATACAGGTAATGTAACATTTCATCATTTTGAAGGTATGGAAAGAGAATTATGCCGATATTTTTGCAAGAGCAATATCGGTGATGCCTACAAAGCCATGATTGATGATATGGTCAATAAAATGGATTTTTTCAATGCAGTTTTTAATCTTGATAAAGCTATATCCATTATTAAAAACAAGAGATTTAAATTTTATTATTCTATATATTCTAAAATCAATTATGAACATCCATGGCCTTTGTTCTTTAGATGCTTCTGCGAGTATAACAATGGAAAAGGTACCTTAAGCGAAGCTGATCTTATAGATATTATTATTCAAACAATAAAGTTTTGTATTACTTTCTTAACAGTTTGTGGTAAAGATAGTAAGGATGAAATATCTATGTTTAGCCAAATTTTTGATAACATTTACAAGAGTAAGAAAATCAATAAGGATTGGATTAATTATCAAATAAGAAATAAAATTATCTCATCAGGTATAAGAAAAGAAGAACTAATAAGTGCTTTAAAATCAGCTGATGTATATGACAAAAATAAGCAATTAGGGGCTGCAATTCTTTCTACATACGAATCACAATATCAAAATAACAATAGTAATCAAATATCATGGGATGAAGCATATTCAAAGTTTTCTACCTATGGATCATCTTATACGCTTGACCACATAATGGTGCAGACACCTGTAATCAACGATCCAAATTTAAAATATTATAAACTAGGAAACAACTTAAAGTTAAAAGATGGCCATGATTTTCCTATTGAGCTCGTTCATGATGGCATGGAGTATAATGAGTTCAAATCAAGAATTTTGCATAGACCAGGAAATTTGAGATTATTAGGAGGAGATGGAAACGCATCCCATGGAAATGTATCAGATGCAAACTTTAGTACGTATTCAAAACTTGAGGAACGAAATAATTTAATATGCACGTTTTTCGTAAATAATGTTATTAATATAGATTTAGATGATAAAATTTACAATAAGCCTATATCTTTAAACACAAAGAATAAGAAATTAAGTGGTAATTATGATTTTTCTATGTCATATTTAGATTTAACTGGTACAAAGCCAAAGAGCATAACCATCTGTGGAAATACTACACTAGTTAATAGTAATATAGATATTTTAAGAACTATAATTAAATATCTATTCTCAATAAATCAAAATAAACTAATTGAATTAGCAAAACAGGAATGGAAGCCAAAACAAAAAATAATCTTATCTACAAATCCACGGAATTTAACTAAGGCATATGAAGTTTTACATGATGTTGTATATATGGAAGAAAATTTTAGTGCAAATGCAATTTTTGAGTACGCTGTCTTACTTCTAAAAGAATTTATGGTTGATAGAAAAAGTGTATCTATTTTTATACCAGAATAAATAATACAGCAAAGTAATCTTCATTCCTCACAGTCATAGTTATATTCTTCCTTATTGTGTATACATAAACTTAATCCGATTAACACAGCTCTATAATATAGAAATAATTTTCTCAGCAATCAGAAATTTTCGGCATATATGATAGTTTAATAAACTAATAAAGAAGTATTAAGTAACTTTAGGAATCATGAATATATGATGTTTGACGAAATTTATAATCCAGAGTCGAAAGATAAATTAAAATATTTTTCTATTTAAATCATCTATTAAAATCTAGTAATTGAAAAATGAGATGGAAATATCAAAACATTAAGAGATCAAGAAATGAATTCACATTATCTTCAGATAATTTTTTATTTTAAACAGAAGATGAATCTTTATTACTATTTATGAATTGAATCATAGAGAAAAAAAGACCTCCAATTATGAATTCTTTTTTGACTATCAGTATAGAGTACTGAAAAATAGTAACAATCGAGTAGATTATCGACATATTTATGAAAAGGCCTCAGTGATATATATTCGAGATTATTTTTAATTAAAAGTCAAATAATAAAACAAATCAAGAAACAAAAAACACAGCTCAAGGCTGTGTTTTTATGATCTATGGAAATTTATTATTCGTCAAAATCCCAATTAGTCAAAGGTTTGCCGTCACTATCTTCGAAAGAACCACAAGCAATCATAATAATATCGATAATAGTTCCTATTCCAAAGAGACCACCGGTCAAAAGCCACAATATACCTGTTCCAATCTTTCCAACATAGAATCTATGAATTCCAGCGACTATGAGACAGCCTAAGCAAGCTAAAATCAAGGCTAAGCCTCTGGATTTAGGTGAACAATCTTCATACTTTCCATACTTTCTAGCATTTATTGTTGTTCCACTATCTTGTGGAGCTCCACAAGAAGTGCAGAATCTTGCACCAGCAGGTATTTCTTTTCCACATTGTCTACAATACATTATCTCAATCCTCCGATTAAGTTAAATAAACTAGTGTAAGTGTAATAATTTCCACCATTTGTAATAACACCGGCAACAATCAAACCAAATACCACTAGGCCGATAACAAACTCAACGATTTGAATTACTAAGGCTATAATTCCAAGAATTTTTCCAGTCTTTCCATAGCTATTACCCTTAGCTTTGTTGCCGAATACGATTGAAACAATAGATAAAACCAATCCGATGATTCCAACAAAAGGAATCCAGGAAAAAACGATTGATCCGAGAGCTATAGAGCCACAGACAAGCGATATAGTTCCGTTATCCTTTTCCTTCTTTTTTTCTCTAGTATCTACACCACTGGCTTGATATTGATATTGGTGGGGTTCGTTAGAACTAACAGGTTTAACTTCAACTTCACCAGGTTGATCATTTTGTAATTTTTCACCACAGACAGGGCAAAACTTGTCATTAGCACCGATTGAGTTTCCACATTTAGGACAAAAATTCATACATTAATCCCTTCTTTTAACAAACGGCATAATCATATATCTTTTTCTTCAAAATTACAAATAAAAGAAACACTAATCTAACAAGGAAGTTCCTTCAACAGCACATTTAATCATTCTATCCATCTGAGCTCTGACATTCTTCTTTGAAATTTCTGGTAGATCATTTATTGGGAACCATCCAGTTTCCAATATCTCATAAGTAGGTTTGTGTTTTTCACCTTTAAAAACACCTTGATAAACAAGGATATATTCAGGTGTACCTGTCGTTCTCAATCCGGAATATCGATCCATTGCGCCTATCATTCTAGTGATATCGCAGTCAGATCCGGCTTCTTCCCACACTTCTTTTTTTGCACTTTCCATCGGAGAAAGACCGATTTCAGTCCATCCACCCGGGAAAGACCATCCACCATCCACAGCCTCTCTGACCAAGAAAACCTTCTTTTTATCTTCTGATAAAAAGATAGTTCTAACTGAAACATTAGGTGTCGGATATACATCCTTCTTAAAAACATTCAAATCTTCTTTTTGAACCTTATCTATATTAGAAATATAATCCTTGGTCAACTTAGATAATTCATAATAGTTATCTAAAGCATAACTATCTGTCGAATACTTAAGACCGACTTGTGAAATCTCCTCCACTTTTAATAAGAAATCAGTGAAATCATATTTGACCATAGATAAGGCTCCTTAGACCATCTTTATTTTAAAACAAAATGATGGGTATAAGCCCCATCATTAAATGAAATAGCTTTCTCTACTTCGTCATGTAATCTTTGAAAACAATCATAAACTCATCACGTCTTACAGATTCCATCTTGCCATTATATGCGATTGAAATTCTTCCGGTTTCCTCACTACATACTACAGTAACAGAATCGGTAGCTTCACTAATTCCAAGAGCTGCTCTGTGTCTAGCTCCAAACTTTCCAGTCAAAGCTTTAGTCGAAGGAGTGAAATAGACAGATGCGGCAACTATGATGTTCTTCTTAACGATGATTGCACCATCATGAAGTCTTGTTCCGACATAAAAGATCGTTTCGACTAATTCAGGAGTGAAAGGCGCATCGATGATAGTTCCATTCTTCATATATGAATCCAAGTTCATATTTCTTTGGAAAGTCATTATTGCACCTGTCTTTGTCTGAGAGAGTTTTAATACAGCAGTAGTAACATCCTTGAAGAAATCTTGTTCATTATAAGGAATAGTCATTGAATCAGCAGCCTTAGCATCATTCTTCGAATGTTGATTATTCTTCTTGGGAGTAAAAGGAAGAGTCAAAGCTTCATGCAATGGGCCAAGGTTGAAGAACACTGCTACGACACCGACCATCAAGATTATCATTGCTATCACTATCGAAAGATAGAATAATTTGAATATGAAGGAAACAGACAATCCAATCAAAGTAACTGAGAAGAAGGCTATCAAAGAAGTCTTCTTTTTAAAGAAGATAAAGGCTAAAACTAAGATGATCAATATAACTCCACAAGCTATTCCTATATCGACCCAATCCTTAGTCGAATAGTTGCTGAAGATGTTTTCATTGCCAGAGACACTTGATAAAAGCTCATTTATTTTGAAAGTCATATCAACCCCCTTAGTATCCTATTTTTATATATAATTTTAATCCAAATAAACTTTTAAATAAAGGGTTATATGTAGCTTTTAATTTTTTTCTCAGTATTTAGGTCTATTGAACTATTATTATTGAAAACAACTTTAATATCTAGATATAAGACCTTTATTCTTTTGAATAACTTCATCCTTTTTTATTTCCATTGTAAGCAAATACATATTTCTTTATATCACCTACATCATTATAATTTCTTTGTTTTTGGAGAAACATATGGATAGAAACAAACAAATCGAATCTAAAAAAATGTGTCTTTTATATTTTCTTAGATATTTTTCTGACGGATGTGTCTATGGATTCTTACCTTGTTATTTTCTTTTAGCTTTTACTGATACTTTAGAAGTTGGAATATTATTAGCATCGATTCCTTTATCAGCCTTGTTAGGAAACATTATAATTGGAAAGCTATCTAAGAACGAGAAGAGAAATCTATTTCTATTAAAGATTTTTCTTCCTATCGAATCATGCTTTATTTGTTCGATAGGATTTGTAAATTTCTCATTTGCCTTAACCTTGATTTTCTCCATCATAGGAAACTTCTTCTCCATGTCTATTTATAACCTGTTGGATGCCACAGCTGGTGATATCAATGTAGAAGAGCACTCAAAATTCTCTTCGATGCGTTGTTTTGGATCATTAGGTTACATGTTCGGCGCATTGATTATTGGATTCGTCGTAAAAGCTTTTCAAGGATTAAACATCAATAGTTCATCAGCCTATGGATATGGATTCATATGCATTCTCCCAATCTATCTTCTCTTGATGTCTTTAACTTATTGGATGAAACCATACGATTTATCTTTGAGTCATCCAGAGACTAAAAATCAATCTTATTCATATAAAGACTTATTCAAAAATAAGAACTTCGTCTTATACACGATAATAATCGCATTCCTAATAGGAGGATTATTATTCGCTGACAATATCTATACAGATTATTGGAATTTAGGAAACACAGAAGATAACAACCCCGCTTCTTTAGGAATGTCGACTGCCTTATATGAGGCGATTGAGTTTATAACTAGTTTGATAGTAGCTGCACTAATATCATCCTCAAATCTAAAAGCAATTCTAAGCATAGGAATATCAGCTTCAGTATTGAGATTCTTGGGATTAGGCGTTTGTACCTACATAGATGTCAAATCAGTATTAGGATTTGGAGCTTCTTCCATCGCAATATTGATGGCTACGAATTCCTTGAGAGGAATAGTATTCGGATGCTTTGCTTCGACATTCGTTCCATTCTTAAACGAGATAGTAGGAATTAAATTGAAGACTCCTGGAGTATTCATCGTAACTATGTCTTATGGATTGATAAATGGAATCGGTCAATTAGTCTTTAAATATATGATAAACGGATTTAAGTTTGTCTCAGGAGCATCAGGTCATTATCCATCTTTCTTCCTTTTAGCTGCCATCATGACTCTGCTACTACTGATTCTCCCATCTATCAAATTCAATAAGAAAGTGGAAGAAGCTAAATAAAAAACTCAGCCACAACACACAAAGGCTGAGTTTTATTTTTTTCTTTTTTACTATTTACTTGTATTGGCTTGTGTAGAGGTTGTAGTAGAAACCTTTCTTAGCCATGAGTTCTTGATGGGTTCCTATTTCACCAATCTTGCCGTCGATCATAACGGCAATTGCATCAGCGTTGACAATAGTTTGTAAACGATGTGCGATAACGATTGAAGTTCTATTGGTGGATAATTCTGCGATAGCAGCAGTGATATTCTTTTCACTGACAGCATCCAATGAAGAAGTTGCTTCATCGAGAATGATCATATCTGGATTCATCAACAAGACACGTGCGATTGAAATCAATTGCTTCTCACCTTCCGATAAACCGCTAGATGCAGAGATGACTGTATCGTACTTTTGAGGCAATCTTTCAATGAATGAAGTAGCTTGAGCACGTCTTGCGGCTTCTTCGACTTCTTCTAGTGTTGCATCAGGCTTTGCATAGGATATGTTTTCTTTAACAGTTCCTTTGAAAATCCAAGTATCTTGAAGGACCATTCCAAACATACCTCTCACATTAGCTTTAGGCATCTTTTGTGAATCGACTCCACCCAAGAATACTTGCCCACTTCTAGGATCATAGAATCTCAGCAACAAATTAATCAAAGTTGTCTTTCCACATCCTGTAGGACCGACCAAGGCCACTTTATGTCCAGCATAGACTTGCAAGTCGAGTCCTTTCAAAATGTGTTGAGTCGGCTCATATCCAAATTCGACATCTTTGAATTCAATAGTCTTAGAGTCACCTGGTTTCAAATTAGGATCGAGACCCTCATCTTGTTCTTTCTCATCCTTGACTTCAAGAAGAGTTTGAATTCTCTTATAAGAAGCTTGAGCGTTTTGAATTTCAGTAGCGACTGAAGAAATATCATTGAACGGCTTGGCAAACTTCAAAGCGTAAGTCAAGAATGTTGTGAACGAGCCTATGGACAATGTCGCACCGACCATTGAAAGCCAAGTAGTATCGCTACCAGTGACTAAGCTAGAAGAAAAATAGACCAATATGATTCCGACTACACCGATGACTGTATAAACGACATTATTGATCAATCTTGTCGAAGGGTTGGTCCAAGAAGAATAGAACTGAGCTTTTCTTCCCTCTTTATACAATTCCTCATCAAGTTTTTCAAATTCATCTTGCGACGGTTCTGATATATCAAAGGCTTTTACTGTCTTAAAGTTTCTGACTCTTTCCAAAGTATAACCAGCCAATGAGCCAGCTGTCTTTGCCTGGGCTTTAAAATGTTTCTTAGTAGCTTTCTTTACAGACTTTGAGACGAAGAATGACAACGGGGTAAGAATCAACACGACACAAGCTAAAATCCAGTTTAGGATATACATGAACACGAGTGTAAATGCCAATGTAAAGACACCTTCAAGAAGTTGCTTAAACACACCAGTAATTCCAGTCATTACGTTTTCTGTATCGACACTAGCCAAAGTCAACATATCACCGTGAGGTCTATTATCGACATAAGATAAAGGAAGAAAAGTCAACTTTTCAAAGACTGAGTCTCTAATGTCCTTGACGATGAGTTGAGATAATACATTTGTCAAATATTCGAAGAAAAATTCAGCAATGGCTGAGACGAGTGTCAACCCACCCATAAGTCCGATATCGAGCCAGAAATTATAAGTTGCAGTTTTTAATTCAGGCGAGCCAATCACATAGACTTTGTCAAAAGCTAAATCGATAGCCTTTCCCATGAAGTAAGGTGTCAACAATAAGGAAACAACATAGATACAAGCCAAGATAAAGACTAACACTTCAAGACCAATATGCTTTTTCAAGAATTTGGAAATATCACCAAATCCATCCTTTCTCTTAATCTCGTTCATCTTGTCAATCCTTTCTGGACATCCACAATTTCAGTGAACACCTTGCTCTTTCCATAGAGCTCATCGGGCTTACCGATGCTCTCCACTTGGCCTTTGTCCAAGACCATGATCAAGTCGCAGCCCATCAAAGAAGAAACTCTTTCCGAGATGACTACTTGTGTTAAATCTTTACCTAAAGCTAATAGATTGTCTCTAAGCCTTCTTTCCGATAGGAAGTCCAAAGCTGAATATGAGTCATCTAAGAAAATAACGGATGGTTTCTTGACTAAAGCCATAGCGATTGCCAATCTTTGTCTTTGACCTCCGGATAAATCTTTAGCACCTTCTTCTATAGGCCTATCGAGACCTTTTTCATCTTTGAAGACATAATCACATAGTGCGTTATTCAAAGCATCTTTCATATCGTCCTCAGTAGCGTTAGGGTTGGATAAGAGAAGATTGCTTCTAATAGTTCCTCTATAAACTTGAGGTTTTTGAGGAACATATCCTATTTCCTTATACAAGGCATGAAGATCATAATCCTTTAAAGGATGACCTTTATAATCTATTTCACCCTTGGATGGATCATAGAATCTTAGCAACAAATTCAAGATTGACGACTTACCACTTCCGGTTCCACCGATTATTCCGATTCTATCGCCTTTATGAATTGTAATATTCAAATTATCGATAGCAGGAACATCACTTCCAGGATAATTCAATGCAGCATTCTTCAATTCATATAATGGTTGACCTATTTCGATATCAAAAGGTTGAACCTTGGGATCATTCACCAAATTAGGCTCTATAGCTAGTAACTTATCACATCTCTTCATTGAAGCATAAGACTTTGTAAAGATGATGATAAGGTTAGTTACTACGACGATAGCTTGAAGAATCTGGTTCAAATAGTTGACCAAAGCGACTATCTTACCATTCTCGCTAGCGATGATTTCAGCTGTGGCGTTGGGATTGAATATTCCGCTCATGGATCCAATGATGACTAAGATCAAAATGACTACATTGATTGCGAATGTCGTCACAGGTCCCATCAAAGAAGTAATCTTAGAAATCTTTAATGATTCATCGACATATTCTCCAGAAGCTTTAGAGAATTTATCCAATTCAAACTCTTCCTTATTAAATGCTCTGACGACTCTAGCACCACTCAATGAGTCATCAGTCTTTTGAGAAAGAACATCGAGTTTTTCCTGGACTTTAACATAACCCTTAGAAGTCTTAGGTAAGACGAGCAACAAGAATGCGAACAACACTATTGCCAATCCTATGAAGACTAATCCGGATTTCCAATCGATAATGAGAGATGCTACGATTGCACCAATAACCAAGAAAGGAGCGCGGATAGCAAGTCTTATCAACATTGCGACACCTTGTTGAACCTGGTTAGTATCATTGGTTATAACGTTTATGATATTTCCTATTCCGAATTCTTCCATTTGACTTGCAGGAAGCTTTTGAACATGGGCGAACAATCTGTTTCTCAAATCAGTTCCCGTTCCCTGCGATGCCCTAGCCGCCTTGTATTGACAAATCATAGTCGAACCAAAGCCTAAGAAAGTCATGGCCAACATCGCACCTATCAAGCCAACGACCAGGTTCCAATTAGCACCTGTCACTACGCCAGCTTCGTTATAAATAAGACCTTTTGAAACAATCAAAGACATCATGACCGGAGTTATCAATTCAAAGATTGCTTCAAACATCTTGAAGAAAGGACCCCAAAAGAAGTCTTTCTTATATCGCTTAGCAGAATCAACAGTTCTGCCAGCAGACGGATACGCCTTTTTCTTTTTCGCCATATCCTTTATCCTTTCAGTTAATTAAAAATAACATCGGCATAGCCGATGTTGTATAAGTTTACTTAGTACGAGTAGCTTCTTTCATCAACTCCTCATCTTCTTTCAAAGCATCTTCGTGAGACATAAGAGTGCCTTGGTTGTACTGATTCAAATATTTGCTTGCAATATCCATATATTTGGAATCGTCGTCGATTTCCTGAAGCTCATCGCTAGTAGGATTACCATCCTCATCGATTTGAGCATACAAAACATCGACTGTTTCTTCATCATCTTCAAAGACATAGACAAAGAGAACATGAAGCATGTCATCTCTAACCGTAAAGGCTATCTTTCTCTTTATCTCATTTCCGTTCTCGTCTTGAAGAATGATGACATCATCATCTTCATCGATTTCTTCGATTTCTTTTTCTTCGTTCTCAGCCATTTTTCTTTTCTCCTTTATCACCAAACATCGTATCCATTTTTCCTAAGGTATCTTTCTAAGATGACACAAGCAGCTACTTGATCAATTTTAGGTTTTTGTTTTTTATGGGGCAAATTCTCGTCATGCATCAAGGAAGCAGCTTCCAAAGTCGAATATTGCTCATCCTGAAGAACAATATCGATTTTGAGATTAGCTTCGCTTAATCTTTTCTCTAATTCAGCTTTAAACCCCAGTACAGTCTCTGTCATAGGTGATGGATCACCAGAAGGAAAGCATGGTCTTCCCAATACTACCAATCCGATAAAGTTATCTCTTATGTATTGAATTACCCTAGGATAACAATCATCGAACTTGCCATTAGGAAAATGCATGTTTTCCAAAGGACTTGCCATATGGCCGGAACGGCTTATGGCTATGCCCAAGGTACACATCCCTAGGTCAAGCCCCAAAATAGGCTTAAATCCCACTACTTGATCAATCCTTCAATCAAGGAAGAAACTTGATTGAATTTCTCCATCGATTTTCCACTTCCGAAGGCGATGTCAGGACGTCCACCACCTCTTCCATCCAACAAGGCAGAAGCTTTCTTCATGATATCTCCTGCTTTTAGTCCGCTCTTCAAAGCTTCACTTCCAACACCTACTCCCAAATCGATTCTATCCTTTGAGACAGAGGCGATGAAAGCTACTCCGTTCTTGTGCTCATTGATAAGAGATGAAATCAAGCTATTCAATTGGGCGTGATCCATATCGTTCTCTTTAACTACCAAGACAGATACACCATTGACCTCTTTGAATTTACTCTCAAGTTCTTCCTTTTCGATAGAAGCAACCTTTTCCTTCAAATCCTTAACATCCTTCTTGAGTTGATCGTTATTTGCCAATAAGCTCTTGATCTTAGGAGTGACATCCTTCTCACCAGTCAAGCCGAGATTCTCAACTAATCCCTTGATATTCTTTTGATATCCTTTGAGGTAGTCATAAGCATCTTTACCAGTAACAGCAACAATTCTACGGACACCAGAAGAAATAGCCTGTTCGGAAACAATAGCAAAGACATTTATATCTTCAGTATTAGATACATGGGTTCCACCACAGAACTCTTCTGCATCTCCCATCTTGACGACTCTAACTGTAGCGCCATACTTAGAAGCAAATTGGTGATAGGCAGGAAGCTTCATAGCTTCTTCCTTGTCCATATATTTAACTTCACAAGGAGTCTTGGACTCGATTCTGTTGTTTACATCTTCTTCAATCAAATCGAGCTCGTCTTGAGTCAATTTTCTATCCCAAGCAAAATCCAAACGGCAGATATGAGGTCCGACCAAAGATCCTTCCTGAGGAACTTGAGCAGTATTGTGATTTAAGACATCAGACAAAGCTTGATGGAGCAAGTGACATGCTGAGTGATTCTTTCTCGTCAATGAACGAGTAGCAAAATCAGGTTTTAATGTAAATGTATCTCCGACTTTAATAGATCCAAACAAAACTTTGACGAACGCTAAGTTTTGCTTATTAGGAGCATGCTGACAATCAGTGACTTCAGCTTCTGTAGAATCATTCACTATGCTTCCAGTATCAGCCACTTGACCACCTTGTTCTGCATAGAAGTTAGTAGTATCGAAAGCTACAGCACCTTCATCGGTGATTTCGTCTACTTTAACACCATTCTTGAATGTTCCGATTACTTTAGCTTCAATCACCTTATCATCATAAATGAAAGTAGAAGGAGTATTGAATTCCATCAAATCCTTGAATTGGGAACCATAAGTGACAATTCCTTGAGCAGCACGAGCTTGTCTAGCTCTTTCTTTTTGTTCAGCCAAGAGTTTCTCATATCCTTTTTCATCTACTTTCTTGCCTTTATCTGCTACGATTTCCTTTGTCAATTCAAATGGAAATCCATAAGTATCAGAAAGCTTGAATGCATCTTCAGCAGAAAGAGTGTCAGTATCCTTGGATAGATACTCGCCTAAGAGTTTTTCACCAATCTTCAAAGTAGAGGCAAATCTCTCCTCTTCAGCCAAGATCATCTTTGTGACCTTCTCTTCTTTCTCCTTAAGGTAAGGATAGAAATGATCATTTGTTTTTACTACAAACGGAACAAGTTTTGCTATAAATCCAGAAGGAAGTCCTAAAGATTTAGCAAATCTCTCTGCTCTTCTCAAGATTCTACGAAGAACGTATCCTCTGCCTTCGTTAGAGAATAGACAGCCATCAGCCAAGGCGAAGACCAAACATCTAGTGTGGTCTGCCACAACTCTATAAGCCATCTTGTATTTGCCTTCATAAGGCTTTCCTGATTCCTTCATGATTTCATCGATGATAGGCTTGAATGTATCGATTTCAAAATTGGATTCAGTCTTTTGCATAATACATGCAAAACGTTCCAATGAAGCACCAGTATCGATGTTCTTATGTGGAAGTTCAGGGTAATCTTCACGTTTCATTCCAGGCTTGGAATTGAATTGAGAGAAGACTATGTTCCAAAGCTCAATATAACGATCGTTTTCAATATCGTCTTTCAATAACTTGATTCCGATATGTTCTGGGTCATATTCCTCTCCACGATCGAAGTTGATCTCAGTATCAGGTCCACAAGGTCCTTCACCGATTTCCCAAAAGTTATCTTTTGAAGGAATCATGTGATCAGGATCCATACCACACTTTATCCAAAGATTTCTAGTTGCGATATCATCAGGATAATATGTGATATAAAGTTTTTCTTTAGGAAAACCAAACCACTTCTCACTAGTCAATAACTCAAAAGCCCAAGGAATAACCTCATCTCTGAAATAATCACCAATAGAAAAGTTTCCGAGCATCTCAAAGAATGTGTGGTGACGATCTGTACGTCCGACATTTTCGATATCGTTAGTACGGATACATTTCTGAGCGTTGGTCAATCTTCTGTAAGGTGGTGTGACACGTCCATCAAAATACTTTTTCAATGCAGCAACACCGGCATTGATAAACAACAATGAAGGATCGTTGTCAGGAATCAACGAAGCTGATTGTTCTATATGGCATCCGTGTTCGTTGAAGAACTCGAGCCACATATCACGAATTTCATCCAAAGTCATGTACTTCATAACTATATTTTTCTCACTCCTCGATAAAAAATACCTTTACTACCTCAGTAAAGCTTAGATATTATAAATACTTATATAATAAATAAGTTAAGTATATTTTTTATTTTAGTTGTAAGTGCTTAAAAAGAGACATTTTTTAGTAAAAAATACAAACCATTTAATAGTTTATAAAAAAGAAAAAACGGACTCTTTAATTACACCATTAAAATAGTCCGTTTTTCATACTGACAATTTATTGTATTAAGATTCCAATCACTAAACAAACATAATTTAAGAAATGAGCTCCGATTCGATTGTTAGAGATAACCTTTTAACAACTGATTCGAACCAAACCTAACTGCAGAACAAATTTTACTCAATCTCTTTCTTAGCAGGTTTCTTATCCCTCAATATTAGATTCATTATTATTCCAAGTATCATACTTGCAGCTACTGATGTAATAGTGATCATAGGATTGTTTGGATCTCCAAATTTAAATGCTAATCCACCTATTCCCGCTACTAATATTGTGCTAGCGACAAATATATTTTTTGTATTTGAGAAATCAATCTTTTCATTTATTAACATCTTGATACCACTAGATGCTATGAATCCATATAAAACCATGGATACTCCACCCATGACACAGGTTGGGATTGTCATAGTGAAAGACATCAACGGAGAGAAGAAAGCTAAAACAATAGAGAAGAGACAAGATAATAGAATAACTTTTGTAGAAGCTATTTTTGTAACACCTACAACAGCCACATTCTCACCATATGTCGTATTAGCAGCACCACAGATAAGTCCACTTAAGCTAGTAGCGATTCCATCTCCAATCAACGTTCTAGATAAACCAGGATCAGTCAACAAATCTCTTTGCAAGATTCCAGACATATTCTTATGGTCTCCGATGTGTTCACATATAGTAACTAAACTTACAGGTATGAACAACAAGGCTGCTTTTCCAACATCAGCACCAGTTAAAGGAACTGAGGACTCATTCATCGTGAATAAGAATGAAGGCAAATCAAAGAATGATTTGAATGTAACAGGACTAAAGTTTTCTACCAAAGGAGAGAAATCAACAATATGGAAGTATTCATTCCCACAACCATAGAATCCAATGGCAGTGAAGATGACTGCACTTATATATCCTGCAAGTATACCCAACACAAACGGAATGAGGCTTATCATCTTTTTGCCATAGAAAGAACATATGGCTGTCACTATCAAGGCGATTAAACCACAAAGTATTTCTACTAAGTTATAATCAGAAGCAGAAGAACTGGTTCCAGTCAAATTTGAAACAGCACTTACAGCTAAAGATAATCCTATTACCATAATGATTGGTCCAACAACAATCGGTGGAAGAAGTTTGTTCAACCAAGAGACACCAAACAATTTTATAAATAGAGCAACTAAACAATACACCACTCCAACCATTGCCATTCCAATAGGTAAAATCCAAAGGTTTGGCAACATTCCAACTTTTGTGCCATCTATAATAACTTCTTGACTAGATAAAGCGATAGCAGCAGTCATCGGAGCAATATAAGCAAAGGACGAAGCTAAGAACATCGGGGATTTGAATCTAGTCATGATCAGATAGAAAATAGTTCCAACACCAGCAGCGACCAAAGTAGGTGCAATCATCAAAGAAGCTATACTTTGACCATCTTTAGTTACATATCCGGCAAAAACTAACATAGGAACAGTAACACAAGCAACGAACATCGCCAAGACATGCTGAATAGCTAGAATAATCCATGTCCCAGCTTTCTTAGGATTCTGATCGACATCTAAAATCAATCCGTTAGAATTGACTCTTTCTTCTTTCTTCTCTTCCATAAGTTTTTCCTTTCCAAAGCAAAAATAAAAGAGGCCTTAAGGCCTCTTGAACACCAAACAATTGGAAATAGAAATACTACCCTTGCAAAAACTTCTCAACCTAGTTTTTCTGTTTCTAGTTATTTCCATATATTTTCGCTTTGAAATGAAATATACAGTAAAATGCTAGAAAAGTAAAATAGTTTTTAAATAGAATCAGCTGATGATGGTAAATGTATGACTTGTGAATCATCAGGCGTAAAGATAGCCTTGTAAGAACGGCGAACTTTGATATAAGTCTTTATGTTTCCGTATAATCCCAATAATTGAATAGAAACCAAACTGATCATTGCAACCAATCCTATGACACCAAATCCGGATTTCATCTGAAGTTCTTTGTCATAAGGGTATAACGCAGATGACATTCCTGTACACAAAGGAAGCAGGAATGCACTAGACATCGTACCGGAAGCTACACCAGCACTATCGAATGATAGGGCAAAGAACAAATCAGGAACAAAGAAACTTATGGCAAATGAGACTAATAACAATGCGACAATTATCACTGTATAGTCTATTTCATTTATATACTTAACTCTTGTCACTGCTAAGATACAAACAACCATCAAAGCGGCACACATAGCGAAGAACAAATCTTTACTTCTTATAGATCCACGAGAAACATCTTCTACTTGCTTAGCCAAGACGTGAACTGAGGGTTCTGCAAGAATTATGACCAAACCTAAGAGGCCCATAATAATTAAAACAATCGCAAAATTAGCACCATCATATCCATTTGATCCAAAAGCTAATCCCATCTTCCAAGCCAATGGATAGAAACTTGAATTGACACCCATCAAGAACAAAGACAATCCGACAAATGTATATAAGAATCCGATGAATATTTGAATCAATTCTTTCTTCTTCATATGCAAGAAGCACAAATCATAAATAATAAAGAAAGCTAATACCGGAGCAAGAGAAAACAATGTATCTTGCATAGCATCTAACAGATTAGAGCCATATAAAACACCTAATCCATTATAGCCTTGCTCAGTTAGCAAGGTATATGGAGTTGGAATATCGATTGAAAAATTGATGTTTTCAGAGAACATACACATGATAGGAACGGTGATCAATGGTCCTAATGAAGCTAATCCAGACACACCGAATGAATCGTTTTCAGCATCCTTGCTACCTTTAACTTGAGCTACTGCTATACCAAATGCAACGATAAATGGGGCCGAAATACTACCGGTTGTAGTACCAGCACCATCGAATATTATTGGCATGAATTTGTCTTTGTCGATCAATAAGGCTAATGCAAATACAATAAACTCTAATCCGACAATGCAGAACTTATAACTCCATTGTTTTAAAATACGAATCAAAGCAAAAGCTAGTAATAAACCGACACCTATAGATACGACAGCAACCATTACCCATTTATGATTTTCACCCATCAATTGGGCTGAAAATACTGATAGGTCTGGTTCAGCCAAAGTGACTAATGTACCCATCAGCAAAGCGACAACACCTAATAAAATCAAAGATCTTTTCTTAGTTATATTTTCACCGATTGCAGTACCGATTCTGGACATTGCTTGGTCAGCACCCATTCCAAACAAAGAACTACCCAATACGAGTGGAATGAACGAAATCAAAAGACACAATGTAAACGGTCCGAACACACTGCTAGCATAGTTGTTAGCATAATAATTCGGAGTAAATATATTTTCAAATTGTACAGATTCTTCGATAGGCTTTGCATCAAACAAAAACAAGCCAGAGATATCGATAAGAAGTAATACTAAATAAATAGGTCCTATGGAGAATATACCTTCCTTTATTCTCCCCCATAATTCTTTTGCCATATCCACCTCCGAATTCTTCATTATTTTACTTAAGAAAAATGCAATTTATCCCTACATTTTTAAATAGACAAAAGGAATAAACATAAAACCTAAAAATACACTATAAAAGGTAGAATAATCCGAATCTCGAATTTATCTTCAGTAATAAAAAATACTTCTTTTGAATTTGAGAGAAAAGAAAAAACTCAGCCTTAGCTGAGTTAAAACGAAGTAGAACTAGAAATTATTGATTATTCAACTTTGATTCAATAGATTTCTCAAAATCTTGAATTGTTGAAATTTGAGCCATTTCATCTTCATTGAAAGAGATATGGAATATATCTTCTACTTGAATCATGATATCAGCCTTATCCAATGAATCCAATCCCAAATCAGAAAGATCAGTTTCCGGCTTCAATTCACCGACCTTGGTCTTTTCACTGACCAACTCAGTCAACTTTGCATAAATGTCATTTTCAGTCATTTTTTTATATCCTTTACTTATTCATTAACTTCTTAACTTTTGTAATTATATCACAATGATTTTAAAATCAAAAAACTAGAGAAGATTAGAATCATCCTCATCGTCATCGGTTATATAAATCTTTTGAACATTTCTAGCACATTCTTCCACCATAGGCTTCCAATCGAAAGAGTTTTCGATTTCTTCAATCTTATCTGGATGAGGACAAGTCGTAGGATTCTTTACGTCGAATATAGTGCAGCAATCTTCATAAGGTCTAACTGAAATATCGAATGTATTAATCTTTTGAGCTATATCTATAATATCGATTTTATCAATAGCGACCAAAGGTCTGATGATAGGCATTGGAGTTGCAGGATCTATAGCTACAAAAGATTTCAAAGTTTGACTAGCGACTTGTCCAAAAGACTCACCGGTAGATAGAACAATATCATTATTATTCCATGCAACTTTTGTAGCTATTCTTAGCATCATTCTTCTCATGATCGTAATTGCATAGGAAGTTCCAGCAGCCTTATAGATTTCTTCTTGCAAGTGAGTGAAAGGAACTATCATCAATTTTATAGACGGCTGATAATCGGTAAGGACATGAAGAAGATCTTTAATTTTTTCAATTACTTTTTCAGATGTATAAGGAGGAGCTGCAAAGTGAATACATTCAACTTTAGCACCTCTTCTCATCATCATGAATGTTGCTACTGGTGAATCGATTCCTCCACTGAGCAATTGAAGAGTCTTTCCTGCGATTCCAACAGGGTAACCACCAAGTCCTTTTTCCTTAGGTCCATAAACATAGGCCAATTCTTGACGTATCATGATGTGAATCAATAACTCAGGAGAATGAACATCGACCTTAATAGAGGGAATGTTGTCTAAGACATAGTCTCCTACCTCACGACAAATTTCATCAGAGTGATAAGGGAATGTCTTATCAGCTCTTTTCACTGTAACCTTAAAAGTCTTAGCATTAGAAGATTTAGCTAATTCCAATGAATACTTCTTAAATTCATCTAAGTCCTTTTCAATTCCCATAGCCAAAGAGAAATTTAAGATTCCAGGTACTTGCTTCAAACCTTTAGCCACGTCTTCATAAGGCGTGCCATTCAAAATTATATAGATATGATCTTTTTTTATCTCATATTGAAGCTTGTCAAACTTCTTCAACTTAGCCTTGATATTAACACCAAGTTTTTTGATGAAATCAAAGATGTTCTTTCCTTTCGTAGATAATTCGCCAAAGAAAATAATAACCATATCTTTAGCTGAGTCTCTGATATTTAATATTTCATTTTCCATATTTATTCACCTCAATCATCCGGATGTAAAGTCTTCAATCCTTCTTTAAACCAATAAACAAACTCATCGACTTCTTCTATAGTCTCATCTCCTTTGAAAGACAACCTAATCGGATTATCAGCACAATGTGATTCATATCCCATTCCTCTGAGTGCTGTATTAGATATTTTTAATCTATCATCACAAGCTGAAGTAGTCGATACATAAATATTATGAGAGGATAGAAATTCATCCATGACTGATGCTCTGACATGTTTTAATCCATATGTGAGAACAAAGGGAATACAACTCTCTTTTTCAGACATACAAATAATACCATCCTCATCTGTCAACTTATCTCTAATATAATCGTTTATTTTTTTGACTCTTTCAGTTCTATCAGCCAATGTTTGATTATCAATTCTTAAGGCTACAGCAATAGAGACATCTCCAGGAGTATTAGATGTTCCCGGTCTTAGATTCATCTCTTGACCACCTCCAACTTCAGGAGGAATCAAGACTACATTCTTTCTCTTTAGCAAAACTCCACTACCTCTCAAGGCACCTATTTTATGTCCAGAGAAAGAAACTAAATCTACATTTTCTAGTTTCATTATTACTTTTCCAACAGCTTGAGTTACATCGGTATGAAAATAAGCTCTGGGACAATATTGTTTGGTCAATTTAGCCATCTTTTCAATTGGGAGCAAGAGCCCATTTTGATTACAACAATACAAACTAGAAACTAGACCAACACCTCTTTTCAATGTTTCGATGAATAAATTCCAGTCGATTTGACCATTTTTATCGACATTCAATCTAATCACTTCAAATCCATCAGCTTCCAACTTGTCAAAGACTTTTCCCACTGAATCATGCTCAACTGTTGTGGTGATGAGTCTTTTAGAATAAGAAGACTTGGAATAACTAGCTCCAAGAATTGCGATGTTGTTGCTTTCACTAGCACCAGAAGTAAATATGCATTCAAATGGATTAACTCTATTATTGGAATCACCTAAAATAGACAATATCTGTCTTCTGGCTTTTTCAAGATAGAGATTTGCGGAATTTCCCATCTCATGTAACGAACCGGGGTTTCCGTAATCTTCCATAGCAATTTTCATAGCAATGTCACATGCTTCTTTATAAGGTTTAGTAGAAGCAGCATTGTCAAAATAAATATATTTCTTATCAGTCATAATCTCAGCTTTCTTAGTCAGTTAATCCGACAGCTTTAGGAGTTTGAATGTTATTGTGATTAAAAGCTAAAGTCATAATGGAAGCCGCATTATCAAATCTAGCATTTTTGAATTCTAATTCGGCATGCTTTGTCTCGTTTTCAATATCTTGATAATTTCTACGATACTGAGCTGCATAAGTGATCAAAATCTCAGCATTTATCATTGAGATTTTGTCTCTTTTAATCTTTCCTAAGAATAAATCGCGATTATTTTTTAATATTTCAAACTCTTTTTTACATTTTTCCACATCTATAGGTGTCTTAGTAGTCATGTTATAAACATCATTTATTTCATTCATGAGTTCTGACACTTCTTTGGCTTTAGCCTTTATATAGGAAGGCACATCAAATTCCATTATAGCTCTTCTCGCTTTACATATATTTAGATAGGATAAATTCAATTCATCTAAAATTCCATCCAAAACGTTCTTCACATTAACTTCAAACTCTTTAAACTCACTGAACTTATCAGCTATATTTTTGTTGAGTTCGGATATTTTCTTTTGAGATTTAAGAAGTGAAGAATAAGGTGTTCCGTCATGGTTAGTCAAAGATTCGTCATTTTCTCTTCTCAATCTCTCATCCAAATCAATCATCTCACCTAATTCTTGTGATTTCTTAAAGAAATCATCATCAAGAACATAAATTGTCTTATATGTTTTTATCTTCTTTTGAATAGAAGCATATTTTTCTTGAATAAGAAGGATCGATTGTGCCTTATCGTTTTGAATTTCATAAAATTCATCTTTAGATAGCTTCTCTGTATCAATCTTTCTCTCTAAAGTATCTATTCCATTAAGTATTTCATCCAACGAAGTCTTCACTCTAGCAATTTTGAGAAGCTTTAAATCCTGATTGATTTTGACTAATCTCTGATTAGCTCTATCGATAAAAATATCGATTCCTAAATGTGTCAATGGAACTCCCGAATTCTCAGTGTCTACCTCTTCCTGCTTTAAGACTTTCAATCTTTCAGGAATCACTTTTTGAGCCATCGTGATACTGTTAGGAAGTGTTTGACCATACTTATCCAAAACTTCTAATGCCTTATTTATCTTGTCCAAATGTTCTTTAGCGCTTGTATAATCAGCTTTATCAATATCTACTTCATATTGTCTGAAATATTCTTCAAATACATCGAACAAATTATCTAAATCCGATTTGATCGGTCTCAATTCAATTTCATTTTGATTACAAAATTCTTTAAATTTTCTAAACCTTTCCTTCGGCTCTTTTATCATTGCATGATATTTATCATCGATTACGAGCGTCTGAGCTATTTGCTTCTTAAATCCATTTATCTCTTCCTCAAATGAATCCAAGACCTTTTTTGCAGCCAGGATATTCCTCTTTAGACCTCTCTTTTCTTTGGCGTTCAAAAGATTTGTCACCGCTGTTACTGCTTGAGTTACTTCTTCTTTATTTTGCTTATCCAAAGAAACATAAAAATTGATTAAATCATTGTATTTCTCCTTGTATCCAGGAGCATCCTTATCAGCCATCTTCTTGACTCTTTCAAGACTAGTCGAACAATCACGATATAAGACATCATTGATGCTTTGACTTCTATCTATTATTTTTTTGCCTTGAGAAACAAAGTAAATTCCTTTTCCAAGACAAAAATAGATTAAAAATCCAATCAGACCAGCCACAATCAAACATCCAATTACGATTAAAGCTATATACCATCCGTTCATATGGACAACCTCCAAACGCACTTTTTATTTTAATACAAAAACAGCTTCCTATTTTAATAGGAAGCTAATTATTGAATTAATACCACTGAATTATTAGAAATTTATAATTCCGTATGCACCTAAGACAATCTTGACTGCCACCAAACAAAACACAATAGAGGCTATCAAATCTCCCCACTTTTCAAGTTTAGGACCAATCACTTTTCCAAACAGAATAGCTAAGATTGAAAGAATCCAAGTAACAACACCAATGGTAGCAAACAAACTCATCGCCCAGCCGACTTCCTTATCCATATAAACAAATCCGATAGACAATGCATCGATAGATGTAGCAATAGCTTGAATGAACATCTTTCCAATAGTTAATTCGTTGGATTTAGATGTTTGAGATTGGGTTTCTAATTCAGCTTTTTCTTCACTATTTGAAGTCTTTCTTTCCTTCAATCCTTTAATCCATTCATACATGCTTTTAGAAGATAGAAGCATGAGTAATGTGAAGGCGACCCAGCCAACAATAATTTCTTTTTGATCTTTGAAATATCCTTGAATCCAATATCCGATAAAATATCCGATAACCGGCATAACAGCTTGAAACAATCCAAAGAGGAATGAGCAGAGAATTATCTTCCACCACTTCATGTTCCATTCCTTGATTCCATCAGTAGCTCCGACTGTCATACAATCAAAAGACATGGTGACAGGAACTAGTAAAAAATCAGTCCAAGATATCATAATTAAATTTTCCTTAAGTGGTCGATATTCTACAATAAAAGCTGTTTATAAACTGTAAAAAGCGATGGAGTCCCATCGCTTTGGAAGCTATTTCATCAATTTTGGGTCGTATGCAACACCATTTTGCATATTCTCTCTAATGGTGTTTTCAATCTTTTGAGCTTCTTCCGTATTGGTAGTCAAGAACTTATACAAAGCTGTAGATCCTTGTCCAAGTCTTTCCTCTCCATAATTGAACCAAGATCCAGATTTCTTTATAATTCCATAACCCAATGCTAAGTTGGCAAGTTCATGTAGATGCGATATTCCTTGGCCATAAATCATATCGACACGGCATGATTTATAAGGAGGTGCAACCTTGTTCTTAACGACTTTTACATTCACCACATTACCGATAACAGCATCTCCATCCTTCAAGGCTTCAGCCTTTCTAATGTCGATTCTGACAGAAGCATAGAACTTCAAGGCTCTTCCTCCGGAGGTGGTCTCAGGGTTTCCAAACATCACTCCAACTTTTTCACGCAGCTGATTAATAAATATTACACTACAATTTGATTTGTTCAATTGACCTGCTATTTTTCTCAATGCCTTACTCATCAATCTAGCTTGCAGACCGACACTTTGATCGGATAAAGTTCCTTCCAATTCAGCACGCGGAACAAGAGCGGCTACACTATCGACTACGATCAAATCAAATGCGTTTCCTTTTGCGAGCATATCGACAATATCCAAAGCTTGTTCGCCATAATCAGGCTGTGACAATATCAAATTGTTGATATCCACGCCTAAAGCCTTAGCATACTCAGGATCGATAGCATGTTCTGCATCTACAAATGCAGCTCTTCCACCCATTCTTTGAACTTGGGCTATAGCTTGTAAAGCCAAAGTAGTCTTTCCTGAGGATTCTGGACCGAATATTTCAATGATTCTTCCTCTTGGATAACCACCAACTCCCAAGGCTTGATCAATCATCATAGAACCCGTGGGAATAATTCCTGTCTCGACAGTAGGTCTATCTCCAAGTCTCATTACAGAGCCTTTTCCATAAGCTCTCTCAATCTCTTTTAAAGTCTCAGTGAGCAAAGAATTATCTCTTTCTTCTTTTGCTTGTTGCTCTGAAGCTTTTGCTTCTTTCTTTTCTTTTTCCGCCATATAAGTTCTCCTCAATGATTATATATTCTTCAAAGGCCTTAAAATGATCATTTTAGGCAAGATTATTTAGCAATTGTCTCAAACCTTCTTTTACGCACTGCTCTCTAATGCTATTTCTATCACCTTCCAACTGATATTTATAAGCTTTGGCTTGGCCATGGTAGGATATTCCTATCCAAACTTCACCGACAGGTTTTCCATCCTGAGCTGTAGGTCCAGCGTTTCCCGTAAATGAAATAGCGACATCGCTTCCAGTGAATTTCTCACTAGATAATGCCATTTCACAAGCGCATTTCATCGAAATAGCTGTATCTTCCTTCAAGGTTTTTTCACTTACGCCTAATCTTTGTTTCACATCGTCGACATAGGTGATAACACCACCTCTATAGTAGTTTGAAGCCCCTGGGACTGAACACACAGTTGCTCCGAATAATCCACCTGTCAAACTCTCACAAGAGCAAAAAGTGAGTTTTCTCTTTTCCATGATGGAAAAGACCATACTCACGAGGTTTAAACATCCGTTATCCATTACTTTGCACTCTCCTTAAGAACCTTTCTAGCATTATAAATATAAATTCCGCCAGAAATAAGTGAGAGCAAAACTGTGATGATTCCGAGGAAATCCAACCAAAGCATGGCTGATATTTCGCCGTTGCATCCCATTGTTTGAGCCCAGAATCCATTAGTTCCATCAGTCCAATTCATAAAGTTCTTATTGTCGAATACATAATCGATGAATTGGAATGGAAATCCTCTAAGGAATAAGAAAGGAATATAAACAGTTTCAGCAACAGTCTTTGCCTTTCCAAAGATGTTTGCTGGAATTACCACGCCTTTTGTTCCACAAATCATTCTTAGACCATCGATGATGAAGTCTCTACCGACCAATAAGACAACAAATAAAGGAGGACATAACCAAGGCATCTTAGCGGTCAACATAATCAATGTTCCATCTATCAAGAACTTGTCTGCTAAGGGATCCATGTATTTTCCAAAGTCAGTGACCATATTCTTAGAACGAGCGATATGACCATCGACACCATCTGTAGCAGCTATGATGATAAACACTACACAGCAAACCAAATCCAAGATTGTAATGTGAGTCATAGGAATGACATACAAAGCTGGGGCTGGAATAAAGAAAGAGATAAAATAAGCAATCAATAACAACAAAGTCAAAGGAAATCTAGAAAGAGTTACTTTGTTAGCGAGATTCATACTTGCCTCCTATTTTGATACGCACATATATTAATAGTTTTAGAAAAATAAGCAAAATAAAAAAGGGAATTACCCAATCCTGTAAGCCATGTTTTGTCTAGAGCGACAATTTATCTGAGTGTTACCACCCACATTCGAAGGATTCAGTTCTCCTAGGAATGCCTCCCTTACCAAAATTTAGGTTTCTCACTTGCGGGGCTTTCCACGTTTCACTCCCAAAGTTTCCAATGGGTTTCGTCACTGTGGAGCGTTAGAGAGAACTTCCCATGGCCGAAGCTTTGGGGTTGTTCTCAGCCGTCACCGGCTCCCTTAAACCGGTGCCCAGCCTTATCATTTAAGCTGGCACAAACACTACGACCATCACAGGTCGTGTGAGCATGGACTTTCCTCTGATAGACAAGCTACCAGCAGTCGCTTGGATTGAGCGTTCGCATCTACTTAATCTTTGTAGGATCGACTCCGGCTTTATAAAGAGCTGTTTCAAGATCATTAATTCTTTTAAGCAAAGATAGATTATCTTGCCCAGAAGAAGTAATACCTTTAACATCATCTAGCTTTTGCTTCAAAACTGTGTTTTCCACTTGAAGAGAAGTCACTTTCTCATTTAAGAGTTTGTTTATTCTCTCAAGTTCAACTTTAGCTACATCTTGGTCTTTCACATAACTTTCAAAGACCTCGTAATCCGAGATAACCGAATCAAGGAGGGTATCAACTTGCAAACAATTGTATCCGGATTTAGCCCCGGAAAAATTTTGATTGTAAATTTTATCAGCAGATAGTTTTAAGTTTAAGCTAGACATATAATCTCTCCTGCAAATAAAATTATATCATATTCAATTCTCTATTGAAATTGTGTGTGAATGGTTTAAATAACTATTCTTCATCAGATGAGAAAAAGTGGCCTATAGTCAAAATATGATCATTGATTTTTCCTGTCAAGACATCGTTATAATGACAAATGAATACTCCTGAAATCATAATCATCATATTTTCAGCTTCTTCATCACTAGCTTTATCCCCGCAAACTTTAACCAGGTAGATTTAATATAGTTTTTATGATGATATTGGGGATAAGGATGTTGGTGATGTCATTGATATCAATTTAAAAAGCCGAGCTAATAAGCTCGGCTAATTTTACACATTATTTTTTCTCTCTTCTCTTCTATCCATCACTTTATTAATGTAAGGAAGAAACCCATGAAGAACAGGCTCATAAACATCATTATGTTTTTCGAAGTATTTAACATGGCAAGAAACTACCAAGTTATTCATACATAAGATTACAGGAACCGCCGCCAAAATCAATGAGACCAATGAGATTGCACCTATGCATTTTCCAAACACACTAATACCTTCTCCAAATACGCTGACCATGAATTCTCCAGTAATCATCTTGATGAAGTTAGAAGATCCTACAGGGTCATCCAAATGATATAGTACACCAGTATAAATCAACACACCATACATCAACATGGAAAACAACCCAATATATGTTCCATAAATTTGTTTCCACGAATAATACTTATGATCAAACAAAGCTAATCCACCACCTATGAACAATAATGTATGTGAAATATATCCCGCTATTACCAAATATAAATCATCAGCCATAAAGGAAGGGGAGACTATTGCGCCTACTAAGAATCCAAACCCAGAAAGTAAAGCTACGAAAGCACCAAATAATCCAATCTTGGCAAAGCCGAATGTGAATACAGCACCAAATATCAAATAAGATAAATGAGAGAATTCAACAGGCGAATAACCAGTATGAGTTATAGCGTAATAACTATACTCACATGACTTATATATTAAAAGAAAAACAGCTATTCCAAATATAAGCCAGGAATTGATCTTTGGATGGTGTCTCATCAGCCACAGGAAGACGATAGAACTAGCCAAAACAACCAACGAAATCATAGAATAAATAACAGACATTCTAAATCCTCCTTTACAACCTAATTATATCTAGTTTTCTTCAAAATTGAATAGATTTTTTTGCTATTTTTATCAATTTAATTTTGATTTATTTTTTTATTCATTAACAACTAGTTTTTAGTGGTTTCCAAAGATGATTTCAACTGGTAAACAAAAGAGATTGTATACTTGTCTATAAATAAAAGGAGACCATATATGATAGCTTTAATAACTGGTGCCTCATCAGGGTTAGGATTGGAAGTCAGTAAGATATTAGCCCAAAAAGGATATGACATCATAGGAGTATCTAGACATGAAGGTGATTTTTCTAAGCTTAAAGACACTTATCCCAATAGAAAGTTCGAATTCATCTCTTTAGATTTATCTTCTGAAGAAGGAGTCAAGTCCTTAATAGACAAGACAAAAAATATAGATATTGATTATTTCTTCGACAATGCAGGCTATGGGATGATAGGCCATTTCGATGATGATAATATCGAGAAGGAAATGAAGATGGTCGATTTAAACGTAAAGGCTTGTCATAGGTTGCTCAAAGCATTCACAACGAAATTCTATAAAAGAGGTAAAGGTAATATTTTAGTAACAGCTTCTGCCGCAGCTTTTGCACCAGCTCCTTATATGACTCCTTATTACTCTACAAAAGTATATGTGTATTATTTAGCTCTTGGATATTGGAGAGAACTTAAAGAAAGAAAATCAAAAGTTATTCTATCAGTACTTTGCCCAGGACCCGTGTCTACAAACTTTGAAAAAGCAGGAAATGTAAAATTCAATATCAAACCGATATCCTGCCAAAAATGTGCATCTTATGCTGTAAAGAAATCCTTGAAAGGAAAGACTGTCATAGTTCCATCTTTCAAAATTAAATGCCTACATTTCTTCTCACACTTTTTACCTAAGAAATTCATAACTAAAGTAATCAAGAAATCTGCAGATTAAAAAATCGCCTCACACAATGATGATAACTGCCAAGTTATCCTTTTCTCTAATCTTTCTAGCCAAATCAATTCTGTTTATTCAACCTTAATTGATATCTAAAATGATTTTTTATAAGACTTTTCCTTGAACAAGAACTCTTCTCCTGAGAAGAACCTATCCAAATTTATCAAAACATTCTTATCTTTTTGATATCAGTTGATATCGTTGAGACTTGTTTGATAATCATTTTGATTATCCTCGACTAAAGCTATAGAGATTTCTTTCATATTTATACTTTAATTTCTTGTAAAAGCGTTGGCCGACTACTTTCAAATATCAATTATTAATTTTAAGATCTTTTTTACAAATAAAATAGCCGAGCTATTAGCTCGGCTACAAATTCAATATCGATTACTTATTTTCTTTAGAATCGATTTTTTCTTTGATTTTTTCGGTCGGATTTCTCTTGTTGTTAGGATGATGAGGTCCATGATCATGCCATACAGCCCAATAGCAAAGAGTAGCAAGTCCAGCTCCGATATAAGGTCCAAAGATGAAAATCCATATTTCCTTAATAGGCTCAGTTTGTCCGTTGACCAAAGCCATCAAAGCAGTTCCTAAAGATCTTGCAGGATTAACACCAGTACCAGTGATGCTGAATCCAAAGAAGACGATAGAAGTCAAGGATAATCCTAAAGCAACTCCAGAAATACCTTTATTAGCCTTGTCATGAGAAGTGCAGAGAACTGTAAATACGAAGACCAATGCAAAGAAGATTTCTGCAAATAATCCAATTGCATAACCACCAGCAGTTCCAAATCTAGAAACCAAGGTTCCACTCACTGCGTTAGAAGCATAAGTGTTGATTATTCCCATATCAGCACCGGCTGCTAAGGCTGAAGGATCCCAGTTATGTCCTAAGAAGCCGACGAGCAATGCAGCACCGATAATTCCACCGACAACTTGAGACAAAGTATAAAGAAGCATTTGCTTCCATCCGATACGTCCATCCAACCACATTGCAAATGTGGCTGCAGGATTGACATGGCAACCTGTAAATTCACCTAAAGCATAGGACAAGGCTGTGACAACCAAGCCGAATGTAAGAGAAGTTGCAATTGCGATTTCACCAATCGAAGCACCGTTCATGGCAAGACCGGTTGCTGCACCACATCCGATGCAAACCAATACTGCAGTTCCTAAAATCTCACCGATACATCTCTTGAACATAACTAACCAATTGATTTTTTTGTTTTGGTCAGTCATTTCTTTCTCCACAGGAACAGCTTGTTCAAGTGGCTGTTTGTCTTCACTCATTTGTTTTTCCTCCAAAAAATAACTTTTGTATTATAGCCCTTTTAGGTATTATTGTTAACACAATATTATTGTTTATATAAAAAAGAAATTACTTTTCTACCAATCAAAAAAAGATTGAATTCACATCAAATTCAATCCAATAATTTTAAGTTGGCTTATATAATTTTAATCTATTCACCTAGATCAATAGGCTTCTTATGACCTTCAATGTGATATCTATAAGCATCTTTGATCATCTGCTCCATTCTATCCATGCAATGCTCAAAATTATAATTCTTATAGAAGTCATTATATAGTGTTTTTATTTGGGCACTTTCTTCAGGATGCTCTATAAACCAATCGATATGTCTAGCTAAATCTTCATCATCACCACATTTAAAGACACAATGCGTATTTCTCGAGTATTCGCTAACTGCTGCTTTAGGACTATCAGAAAGCAATGGTAAAGCTCCACAGCAAATAGCTTCCAAACACGATATTGATTCCAAGTCAGCTACAGCAGCATGAACATATAAATCAGCCTCACTCATTAAATCTACTACTTGAGGTCTCGTGAAGAAGTTGATGTAAGGTTTATTAGGCAAAGATTCACCCATTTTTATTAACTTTTCCTTCAAAGGTCCATCACCAGCCAAAACTAATTGAATCTTATATTTATACTTGGAAAGAAGGATAGCTCGCATCAATTGAACTTGATTTTTTTCATCGGTCAATCTTCCGGAAAAGACTATCAAGTATTTCCCTTCCCATTCTTTTGGTCTTTGAGCTAAAGGATTCTTTCTAAAAATAGGAAGAACACCATTGGAAATGACATAACCATTAGTATGATATTGAATATTCTCTTCGAAAATATTTCTTATGAATTGAGTGGGGTAATGTATTGCGTCGCAATACCTATATAAAGCTCTCCAAAAATATTTATACAAAGTCTTGTTGACAGCCTCGACACCCATTAGTTTGAATTGAGCTGAGACATTTTCTGCTTGAGTATGAAATCCAGCTGTAATGGCGATATTTTTTTCGTAAGCTATTGAGGCAGCTCTAGGACCTAATAATAAAGGTTGCATAATATGGACTACGTCAATTCCTTCCATAGATTTTTCTATTATGTCTCTTTTAGGTTTAGGAAGGGTGACTCCTTCCTTTTCTACATAGCTGTTGAAAGGTCCTACATTCAAATTAGGGCAAACAAATACATCAGGCTGACCCATAGAATTTTGATCAGCACACAAAATTGAAACATGATGTCCTCTTTTTCTCATCGAATTGATGAGGTTGTTTTGAGCGACCATAGTTCCATTGGTGTTGTCGCCAAATACATCACATACAACGAGTATATTCATAATCACGCCTCACTTTGCAATATTATAGCATTTAAAAATTAATCAATATTTTCTTCATTCTTAGGTCTATAAACGTAATGCCAATAGTCTTCTTGTTCAATTGTTTTAGATAATTTGACCAGGGATTCATAAGTATCATCACCGAGTTTTTGAATTGCATCTCTCCGATTTAAATCCTTATCGGGATATAAAGGTTCTCCGATAATGACTGTTACTCTTGGCTTCTTAAACACCTTCCAAAATCCTTTCCTTTTTCTCCTAGCGAAAAAGACAGGGAGAACAGGCGCATCTAGTTCGACTGGATATCTAAAGGACTGCCTTTTAAAATTTCTAACGCCAGTATAATTAGGCCATAGATGTGCTTCAGGATAGATAACAATTACCTGTTTTTTCTCTTGAATGTAATAAGAAATAGCATGAGTCATCTTAGGAATATCATGAATATCGACAGGAAGAGGAATAAATCCGCAAATTGGAACAATCAATTTTGTGGCAGGATTAGCTATAGCTTCAGAATAACCGATAGTATTAGTTCTTTGCTTATGGCTTATTAAATAAGCTAAGGCTACATCTAATTCACCAGCGTGGTTTGCATAGATGAAATAACCTTTCTTATTATCTAATTTCTTAACATTTTCCTTTCCTATCCATTTAACACCGACAATAATAGAAAATGTTTTTACCAAAAAATAGATAATAGCAAAAAAGAAATTAGATACGTGCTCATAAAATCCACGTCTCTCAACAACAATTTTCTTTTTTCCTTTATAGGGATCGTATCTGACGTGTTTCTTACCGAAATCATCATTAATTTCATCGCTATAAAAGATTGTTTTATCCAAATCAGTCACGCTTATTCTCCTTCCCATCATCGATGAGCTTATCGATAAGCTCATCCCATTGGGAATATACCTTATCAGCAGTGTACATCTCAGCCAATTCAGTGGATTTAATGATAGCTTCTGCTCTTTTGATAGGATTTTTGACTAATTCTTTTAATATAGAAGAGAATTCCAAATTGTTGTTACCACGTAAAACTTTATCGAATAAAACGGGGTTGTATAAAGGCAAATCTCTAACCAAAATAGGAATATTTACATTAGAAGCTTCTAAGATAGTCATTGGGAAAAGTTCATCGTAAGACGGCATAAATAAAATATCCGCACAATTGTATATCGAATTCATTTCCTCATTAGGAATTATGCCTAAGAACTTCACATTAGGAGGAGGATTAGAAATCATCTTTTTCAATGATTTATAACCTTCTGTTATCTTTCCAAATGTAAAACCACCAACCCATACAAAAGTCATATCAGGATTATCTTCAGCTACAGCCAAAAAATCTCTGACTCCTTTTCTAGTTTGAGTCTGACCACATCCCATGACTACAAATGAGTTCTCTGGGATTCCATATTTCTTCCTAGAATTTAATTTTTCAGGAACAGACAAAGGATAGAACTTTTTATTTGAAACAAAATTAGGAACTGAATGAACATGATACTTATCAAACCCAAGGTCGATCAACTTTTGAACATAATAAGGATTAACTGTCACTAAATCATGAGCTTTGCGGTAAAAGGACATTACGTATCTCTTAAAAATATTCAAAGCAAATTTAGGAAGTTTTATAGAGCCATCCAAAGTATCTGGAAGAAAATGAACCATCGCTATAGTTTTTTTCTTCTTTTTTAACTTTATGTAGAATTTAGGGTAAATAGCAGTAGCGATAACTAAATTAGACTTCTTGTAATTCTTGCATATAGAAACATTATATTTGTCTTTTCCTTGATCGTTGAGCAAAGTTATCAAAGATTGAGTTGCAGTATGAACCCCTTGACTCTCGACTTCCTTTTTCTTAACAAGAATATCTATGTTTGTTTTATTTTCCATTTCGTTCACCATTCACATATTATAAAACATAAAACTAATATAGCAAAATAGCCATTCATAAACAAAAGCATCGTCTTTTATTAGACGATGCACAAAGCAAAAACAAGCCTATCTTTGTTTATTTATAATTTTGGATTTTGTATCCTTTAAAAAATTAGGATCATCGAAGTAGTCGACTCTCAAGGCTTTCTTAACTCTAGCCATTGTTGCACTAGCCTTGGCTCTAGCCTTGATAGATCCTTCCTTCAAAATCTCATAAACCTCATCGAGTCTTTCTTCATAATATTTTCTCTTTTCTCTTATTGGGGTAAGAATATTATTCAAGACAGCAAAGAGGAACTTCTTTACGACCACATCACCTAATCCACCTCTTTCATAATGAGCTTTCAATTCATCGAGATTCTTATATTGAGGTAAGAATTTGACGAAATCCTCATCGCTAGCAAAAGCAGATAAATAAATAAAGACAGGATTATCCTTAGTATTACCAGGGTCAGAAACTTTGAGGTGATTGGGATCGGTAAACATCGACATTACCTTTTTCTTCAAAGTAGCTTCTGAATCGGACAAATAAATACAATTACCTAAAGACTTACTCATCTTGGCTTTACCATCAGTGCCAGGCAATCTTTGACATACTGTATTCTCAGGGAGAATAATCTTGGGTTCAATAAGGGTAGGGCCATACAAATGGTTAAATCTTCTAACAATTTCTCTACATTGCTCGATCATAGGTGATTGATCTTCACCAGCAGGAACCAATGTAGCATCAAAGGCTGCAATATCTCCGGCTTGAGAAATAGGATAAAAGAAGAAACCACAAGGCAAGCTTTCACCCATATCTTTTTGTTTGATTTCAGCCTTTAGTGTCGGATTTCTCTCCAAAGTAGCAACAGTTACAAAATCCATTAAATAAAAGGCCAATTCAGCCATTTCAGGAACCTGGGACTGAACAAAGATAGAAATCTTGTTAGGATCTAATCCGACAGAAAGATAATCCAAGGCAACTTCCAAAATATTGTCACGAATCTTGTCAGGATTTTCAATATTGTCAGTCAATGCTTGGTTATCAGCGATGAAAACATACATTTCATCATAATCGCCTTTGTTTTGAAGCTCGACTCTTTGTCTTAAAGACCCTACATAATGACCGATATGAAGAGGACCGGTCGGTCTATCGCCTGTTAAAATAATTTTCTTTGGTGCCATATAAATCTCCTAAAATTTTATTTTTTCAAAATATCTATAATTCTATCTGCAACATTCTCTTTATTGAAGCCAAAGCTGTTTACCACATCTTTTGCAGGTGCTGAAAGTCCAAAACTATCAACACTCATAATGTTATCAGAAAAGATACCTAATCCCCAAGATGAATCCATCTCGACTACTAATCTTTTGCTTCTATCAACACCTAAGACTTCATCCTTATACTCTTGAGACTGTGAAAGGAAAACTCTAGCTTCTGGTAAAGATACTACTCTTCCATCAATACCTCTTTCAAGCAACATCTTTTGGGCCTCGATGGCTAAGCTTACTTCTGAACCGCTAGCGATTATTGTATAGTCCAATTTTGAGTTTTCTTTACTTACAACATATCCACCCTTGTCGACTCCATCTCCATTAGTACCAGCTAGCAAAGGTACATTTTGCCTTGTAAGAACAATACATGTAGGATGGTCAGTAGAAAGCAATGCTTGTCTCCAACTTTCAGCACATTCATTAGAATCGGCAGGTCTATATACTCTAACATTAGGAATACTTCTCAAGCCTGATAATTGCTCGATAGGTTGATGAGTAGGACCATCTTCACCTACAGCGATAGAATCATGGGATAACAAGAAAATCTGTGGTAATTTTTGAAGAGCAGCCATTCTCAAAGCAGCTTTGAAGTAATCTATGAAAACCATAAACGATCCACCATAGGTTCTAAGTCCGCCATGTAGCAACATACCGTTCAATATCGTCGCCATTCCAAACTCACGTATACCAAAACGCATTATCGTTCCTTTAGGGTTATCTGCAGTAAATATAGTCTCGCCTTTAACATCAGTCTTAACTGAAGAAGCCACGTCTCCGCTTCCGCCTATGAGATTAGGCAATTCTTGCTGAGCTAGAGAAAGGAGTACATTTGAAGTGTTTCTTGTAGCAATTGACTCATTCTCAGGAAATGTAGGAAGTTGTTTGAAGATATATGGAGATACGTCATTACGAATAGTAGCTATTAAATAATTAGCTTCTTTAGGATTAGACAATTGATACTTAGCAAGGGCTTCTCCGTATTTTTCGTGTTCGATTCTTCCTCTTTCGATGAAAGTTTCTTTGAAAGTCATATAGACTTCGTCAGGAATCTCAAATGGTGGATAAGTCCACCCATAGTTATTCTTAGCAAATTCACCATCTTCAAGCCCTAACGGGGAACCATGAGTTTTATTGCTTCCTTGTTTTTGACTTCCGAAACCAATAATTGAATGAATCATAATCATCGTAGGTCGATCTTTTGCTGTCTTAGCAACATTGATAGCCTTGTCTATCGATTCGATGTCATTTCCATCTTTAACTTCTAAAGTATTCCAACCTAAAGCTTGAAATCTCTTGAAAACATCTTCATTCGATGCCAAGTCAGTAGGTCCATCCATGGTAGATCCATTTGCATCATAAAACAGAATTAACTTATTTAATTTTTGAATACCGGCATAAGCTATAGCTTCATCACTCACGCCTTCTTCTAAACATCCATCACCACAAATACAATAAGTATAATGTTCAAATATTCCATCACTGTTAGGATAGATTGCTCTCAAATGTCTTTCAGCTATTGCCATTCCAACAGCTTGACCGATTCCTTGTCCTAGTGGTCCAGAGGAGCAATCTATACCAGGTGTTCTTTCAACTTCAGGATGACCTGGAGTTTTAGAATTAAGTTGTCTAAATTGTTTCAAATCATCAATAGAAATATCATATCCAGCCAAATGAAGTGTGGCATATAAGGCCATACATGAATGACCGGCTGATAATACTAATCTATCTCTTTTAATCCATTTCGGATCTTTAGGATCGGCGACCAAATGACGAGAATAAAGAACATAAAGAAGTGGTGCCATATCCAAAGCCATTCCTGGATGACCACTCTTCGCTTTATTGATACTGTCGATAACTAAGGCACGTATAGCACTGACACAGAGGTTGTCGTATTTCATATTATTCCCCTTTCAGAACAATTTCTTATATATTATAAGTTAAAAGCCTTCGCCTGGAGTAGGTGTCCATTTCAAAAGATAATCCTCTCCCTTCAAAGTTTCTTTATCAGACAAACCTTCAAAGCCTCTTTGTCTTTGACATTCACCTAGGACCAAACTGACCGAATCAGCCAAATTCAAGCTTCTAGCATTTGGAATCATCGGAATTCTGGCACACCATTCGAGATTTTCTCTCAGAATTGTTTTAGGAATACCAGTAGATTCTCTACCGAACATCAATACTACCGACTGATCCTTTTCTGTTTTGTAGTCAAAGGAAGCATAGTCTTTCATTCCATAACGGGTAACATAAATAATCTTAGAATTTTGATGAGCCTTTTTGAACTCCTCATAATTAGGATAAAGACTCATCCTAGTTGTATAGTCGAGTTTAGCTCTTTCCAAAGTCTTCTGCCTCAAATCGACAGGTGTATAACCGATGATGGACAACGAAGCATTTAAACACATGCATGTTCTAATTATATTTCCGACATTTCCAGGATTCTCAGGCTCATATAGACAAACTTCAATCATTTTTTCATCCTCCCAAAGTAATAGGATAGCAAAAAAAATTGAAGATAATTAATATAGAATTCTCGCTTCTATGGTTTTCTTCAATAAATTGTCAACAGTCCTTCCCCTAAAAGGCGTATGCAAGAAATCTTCAATCGAATTCGATTTGAATCTAATCTTGTTCCCATTATCTATCGATAGATGTTTATCATCTACTTTATCGAATTTCAAATCCCAACGTATGTCTTTTTCCTTAAAGGTAACCTTATGCCCCGTGATTAAAGCCATAAGACAATCCCAATACATTCCAGGTCTCTTATATCTTTCTAAATCAATGCCTAAAGGATTGACTCTAAACACCTTTATAGAACCTTTTTCATATCCGTCCCAAAAGCTAGGATTAGTCAAAACAAAATCAAATAATGTTTTTGGAATATAATTCTTCCACACCATATATAAATTGTATTCATCCTCTTCTATAAAATTCAAGATGTTATCATATGAGTCACTTTTAAAATCCAATTTATTTATTAGATTCATCTTATATTTTTGATAGCAGAAAGGATATTCATATTTCGATGTGGGCTTATACTTATTTAATGCTGAATCAATCTCATTCATATGTATTTTATTCATATGAAAAGAGAAGATAAAAAAGAACAATGTCCTAAATCCATCCATAGAATAACTTTCTTCCATGGATGATTTAAATAAAGATTCATCTATGAATATTTTGTCGCTTTCTTCTTGATTCAATTCCAATAGCTCAACCAATTTATTTTTATATTTATCTCTTAAGAATGAATAACCATAATCATTATTTATTAAATCACTATTAATTATTCCTTCTAATCCCAACCCATCAAACCATCTGACAAACTCATCATAAATATAATGAAGAGATGAACGTATTTCCATAGGATGCGGATTTACTAAATCCATGTTTTGAATTTTAGCTAATCCTTCTTCATCATTAATAAGACACTTTTTAAAATAATAAACTAAACCTCTATAGTAACTGACAGCTTCCATAATAAAAACCTCCTATCAAATAGGAGGTCTCAAGTCAAAAATTAAATAGTGAATTCTAATTATTTTCTGCTGATAGGCTTGGATTTCTCAACTAAGAAATCATACAAATCCTTGTCATCCTTAACATATGGAGTCAAAGTATCTAAGCTTAGCTTTTGATAATCGTTAAACCATTGAATCTCTTCGTCAGACAAGATGGATGTATCGATGTTTTCCCCATCCAAAGGACAATAAGTAATCCATTCAAATCCATTAAATAATCCATCAGGTGTTTCAAACTTTCTAACGGTCAACAATTCGGATTCGATTCTGATTCCATATTTTCCACCCTTATAAACACCAGGTTCATCAGATTGAATTTGACCGGGAAGAAGCATATGAGAATCATCTCTTTCAGGTACAACACGATAACGGAAACCATTAGGTCCTTCATGTACACCTAACATGTAACCTACACCATGTCCGGTACCGCATTTGTAATCCATGCCTCTCTTCCACATGTTTTCTCTAGCTTTGATGTCCAAAGCAGTTCCAGCACATCCTTGCAAGAAGATGGTATTAGCTAAATCCAAAACCGATTTAGCTGTCAAAGTATAATCAATTCTATATTCAGCTGAAGATTCACCAAGACAGAAAGTTCTGGTTATATCAGTAGTTCCACCATAATATTGACCACCAGAATCAATCAAAAGAATAGGATCTATTCCTTCTCCATCGACTATGGAACTATCCTCTTTTGTAGGGGAATAATGCATCATAGCTGCATGTCCTCTAAAAGCGGCAATGGTTGTAAATGATAACTCATAGCATCTAGGATTCTCAAATCTATAAGAATCGACTAAAGAAGCTATCTCATATTCGGAATATTTCTCATGGTTCTCTTTGATATGTTTAGTTACCCAGTACCAAATCTTTAAAACAGCTAATCCATCTAACTCATGGATTTCTTTAGTGTTTTGAATTTCAATATCACCTTTAATTGATTTTTGAAGTTGGGAAGGGTTGCTAGCTAATAAGAAACCTTTTTTGAAATAAGAAACAACTTTCTCATTAGTGCGTCTTGGATCCAACAAGACATATTTATCTTCTATCGTTTTTAAGAAACCCCAAACTTCATCATAATCATATATTTCAGTGTTTGATAAAACTTCTGGTGTGTTTTGTGCATGAATGAACAATTTAACATCACCATCTACACCGATATACATATAGCCTAAGAATACAGGAGTGCATTCAATGTCATCAGCACGCCATCCCGTCAAATATGCGATATCATCGAGAGAAGAAATCAATGTTCCTTCAACACCTTGCTTTTTCAAAGAAGCAATGACAGCATCAATTCTTTGCTCATATGTAGTGCTCAACAACTTTTGTTCGACTTTCCAAATCTTAGAGAAAGGAAGTTCTTCCTTAGGAAGAATCAAATCCCTATAAGATTTATCAATTATTTCACCTGCACCAACGCCTTTATAAAGTTTGAAGTCAGTATAGCTAACATTTGCAAAATCCATAGCTAGAGGATAAAGATGGTTAGTCTTTATGAATTCAAATATTGAAGGAACATTGAAGTCACCCATTCTGACCAATTCAGTATTTGTGCCTTTCAATTCATCCATAGCTTCTATCCAATAACGTCCATCGGTATAGATATAAGCATGATCTTGAGTCACCAATAAAGTTCCATCGCTTCCTTTAAAAGAACAAAGCGACATTCTTTCTAAGGAATAACGAGGTGCGACATATTCACTTTGATGAGGATCAGTCACAGGAACAACATAAGCCTTGATTCCATCCTTCTTCATCTGAGCTTGGAGTTTAGCCAAGTTATCATCATAAATGTTATTCATCATTAATTCTCCTTTTATCTATCAAATTAATAGGCTCTGTCGAACAAAACGACATACTTAGCAGGCTTGCCACATACAACACATTTATCATCGATAGGAGTTTGATCAAAAGGCATACAACGAGATGAGGCATTGTAATCAGCCTTAACCTTATCTTCGCACTCTCTATCACCACACCACATAACTTTGGCATAACCTTTTCCATGAGTGACGATTTCACCCAAAGTTTGATAATCTTTAGTTTCAACAATATGAGAGTTAAGATAATCCAAAGCCTTGTTGTACATAGTCTCATGGATATCCTTAAGTTCTTCTTCAATCATCGAAGGAATATCGTCGATCTTCAAAGTCTTCTTCACACCATCGACTCTTCTAGTGAGAACCACATTTCCTTCAGCCAAATCTCTGGGACCGACTTCAATTCTCACAGGCACACCTTTCATCTCGTATTGGCTAAACTTCCATCCAGGAGACTTCTTGGAGAAATCACATTTAGCTCTAATACCCTTAGCGAGTAATTTCTGTAACAACTCTTCACTAGCTTTAGCAACATTTTCGTCCTTATCAGCCTTAATAGGAATAATCATGACTTGAACAGGAGCTACATAAGGAGGCAAAACTAATCCATTATCATCACCATGAACCATGATGACAGCACCAATCAAACGGGTTGAAACACCCCATGAAGTCTGCCAAGGTATCTTTTGAGTGTTGTCTGAATCCAAGAACTTAATTCCAAAATGTTCACAGAATCCTTGTCCGAAGAAATGTGAAGTTCCAGATTGAAGAGCTTGACCATCCTTCATCAAAGCTTCAATTGTATAAGTAGCAACTGCACCGGCAAATTTTTCTTTTTCTGTCTTCTTTCCTGTGACAAAAGGAATAGCGAGAACTTCTCTTCCTAATCTCTCATATAATTTCAACTGACCGATAGTCTCATCTAAGGCTTCTTTTTCTGTAGCATGAAGAGTGTGACCTTCTTGCCACAAGAATTCAGATCCACGTAAGAAAGGTCTAGTCGTTTTCTCCCAACGAACAACTGAACACCATTGGTTATTCTTTACAGGAAGATCTCTAAAACTATGAACTATGTCCTTGAAGTAATCACAGAAAAGGACCTCTGAAGTAGGACGTACATAAAGCTTTTCAGCCAATTCCTTCTCTCCGCCAATCGTGACGACAGCACATTCAGGAGCAAATCCTTGAACGTGTTCCTTTTCTTCATTCAAAAGAGATTCAGGTATTAAACAAGGCAAATAAACATCTTCGTGTCCTGTTTCCTTAATCTTCTTATCGAACCAACTTTGAATGTTTTCCCAAATAGCGTAGCCATAAGGACGATATACGATGAATCCTTTAGCTCTAGCATAATCCATCAATTCAGATTTTAAACATATGTCGGTGTACCACTGACCGAAATCATCTTCTTGTCTTGTTATAGCGTCGTTTTTCTTTTGATTTTGTTCCATAGATATCTATCTCCTTGATCTTCCGTCTTTTATACACGGCTATTTATTTTATCAACATATTTCTTATTAGGATATGGTTGAATATAAGAATTAAACTCTTTCATCTCTTCTTTTGTTGGGATTTCTAATCTTGAAGAAGAATTTTCAAGTTCTAAACAAGTAACCTGGTTAACTGGTCTTGTACATACCAACTGCATCTCTTCCAGTGTCTTCAATCCGTATACCAACACTTCTTTATTATATTGTTCAAGGAATCTTATCATAGAGTAGAATTTAATTCTCTCTTCATTAACTGAAGGAATTCCTAATTCAGGTTTAGCTTCTATAACATATCCATCCAATAAAGATAAAGTTTCTACTGTTATGCTAGGGATACTGGTGCTTCTAAAGAACAACATGACAGACACTCCAACTTTGTTGGCCTTCTTTATTCTTTCTATAAACTTCATAGTATTGGTATGACTTGAAAAGTTGTATAGAAGTGCAACAGTCAATTTGAATTCTTTCGGTGGTTTTTTAGTGAAGTAATCCAAGGCTTGACCGAATACCATACCATCAATTGGAAGAACCAGTCTCATGTTAGGATTCTTTTTATCTAACAAAGGCCTTATATCACCAACAATCTTTTCCATAGCCTCATCGAAATGATTACTATCAGCACATTCGTAGAAGAACTCATTGATATTTAAGTTTTCTTCGCCATACACTCCCATATTTACTAGATATGTATCAGTCTTTGATCCATCAGTTTTAAAGAATGGTGTGAATGATATTCTCCAAGTTTTGTTCTTAAGCACTCTATAAATAGGAGCGGATAGATTATATTTTTTTAAAATGCTAGCCTTGTTTTTTGAATTCTTGAAATTATCTTTACTTTCTCCACTGACACTAGCAGCCTTAGCTTCATCGACATATCTCTTCAACGCCTTGATCGGCTCTTTTTCTTTTCTCGCCGTGACACCTATTAATAGTATCACTTCTCCTTTAAGAGAATTAACTCCTAGAAAACCTTCACAAATATCCATGATTTCATCACCAAGTTTTCTAATATCGTCAGATGTTTTTTCGTTCAAATCGATAATCATAAACGACTCATCATCTATTTTGATAACATATCTATTCTTTTTCAAATGAATACAAACTTTGTCAATCATTCGATAAAGAATAGGTGTTATATAGTCCAAGCCTTTGTCATCATGAGCGGATTTAAGACTAACACAATAAAAAGCTGCCTGTTTTTTCTCGGATAATATTCCTCTAAAATTCATCAAATAATCTTCATAATCTAGATACCCTCTATCTTTCTTAGGCTTTTCTTTATTTCCGTTTTCAGTCAAATTAGGAAGAGTATAAGCACTGAAATGCACTAACTTATTCTTAGAATTTACATTTGTGACTACTAATAAATTTTTATGTTTCTTCTTTTTTTTGTCTTTGCTATAGACTGCTTCTGCTAACAAATAACTACCGACAGGTTTCTTCTCCTCTACAACATCCGAAAGAAAGGCTTGAACATTTCTTCTATCCTTAGGTCCATATGTCGATAAATAATCCTCATATGTAATGCTTCTAGCCGCTTGATAATTCTTAGAGTCAGCCAAATATACTGTTCTAGCATTGAAATCAAGTCTAGCCATTCTGACATTCATGTCTTGATTCTTTAAAAATTTCTTTGTGACATTAGTCTTACACATATAAATACATACGAATAAGCCAACTATTAAGACACAAAAAGCTAAGACGGATATCAAAACTATAAACCATACTTGGCCAAGGATACCCCTACTATCCACTAAATCCGCAAATATATTAAATAGATACATATATATCATCTTCCCATACTTTAGAATTATACAATATGAAAGAAATAAAAGTTCTTTAATAGCTACTTAGAAAGTAGGTAAATAAGACAACTACTATAAAGAAATTATTAATTTTGAAAAATAACACTTGTTTTTTTCTAAAATCTTAGTAGAATATAGAAGCTTTAAAAAGCTTTTGTTTTTTGGCCTGTTGGTGAAGCGGTCTAACACAACGCCCTTTCACGGCGCCATTCATGGGTTCGAACCCCGTACAGGTCACCATTAGAAATAAATCACTGATTCAAGAAAAACTTGAATCAGTTTTTTTATTTCGTTGTGCTTATGATCATATGTTCATAAATAAAAAGGGTAAGCGTTAAAGATATCCACTCTTGACGATTCGAACTCGCGAACCGCAAATAAT